>JGI12269J14319_10000529_pt1 | contig 36693 bp, 32 predicted proteins | sample PeaSoiSIISIP2007_FD_14319 | JGI IMG/M metagenome (IMG submission 14319)
CCGCCGTTGTGGCGGCCTGCCTCGGTGCACAGCGCCTCGAGCTCGGCCAACGACGCGAATCGGCTGGGGACGGGCCGTTCGTCGCCGTCGAGCTGTGTCGGGCCGTGCGAGGAGGAGAAGCCCGCCGCCCCGGCCTCCATGGCCTCGGCGACGATCCGGCGCATCTGCTCCACTTCGTCGTCGGTCGCCTCGCGCTCGGACCCGGCCTCGCCCATGACGGTGCGGCGCACCGCCGAGTGCCCCACGTAGCAGGCCATGTTCACACCGAGCTTTCCCCGCCGCGAGGCGAGGAACTCGGGGAACGACTCGAACTCCCACTTCACCGCGGACAGCGCCACCGGCGACATGCCCTCCACCTTGGCGAACATGCGGGCCAGGTAGTCGCGTTGGTCGGGGCGGTTGGGAGCGACCGAGAAGCCACAGTTCCCCGCCAGCACAGTGGTGACACCGTGATAACACGAGGACGTGGCGTGGGGCTCGAAGGTCAGCTGCGGGTCGTAGTGCGTGTGGGCGTCGACGATCCCCGGCGCCACGTGCAGCCCGTCGGCGTCGATGACCTGCTCGGCCTCCGAGGGATGCACGAAGCCGATCTTGACGATACGCCCGTCCTTCACGCCGATGTCGCCGCGACGGCGGGCCAGCCCGGTGCCGTCGACGACGATGCCACCCATGATGGCGAGGTCGTAGGTGCTCACGTGCCGCTCCTCCAGCCGGCCCTGAAGCCGGTCCTCATCCTCGGCCGGCGCTCTCGCCGGCGGTCCAACTGCCTTCCGCCTCAGCCGGTCCAGACGATCGACTGCAGCTCCGAGTACGCCTCCAGGCCGTAGTCGCCGCCGTCGCGCCCGACACCCGACATCTTGAACCCGCCGAAGGGAGCCTCGTGGTTGCGCTGGGCGGTGTTGATGCCGACGTGTCCGGCGCGAAGCTGCTGGGCGACGGCGAACGCCCGGGCGGTGTCGCCCGAGAAGACGTAGTCGTAGAGCCCGAAGTCGCTGTCGTTGGCGATGGCGACGGCCTCGCCTTCGTCGTCGAAGGGGATCACCACGAGGACGGGCCCGAAGATCTCCTGGCGCGCCACGGCCATGTCGTTGTCGGCCACGAAGAGGGTCGGCTCCACGTAGAAGCCCCGTTTCATGTGCGCGGGGCGGCCTCCCCCGGTGACGAGTTGGGCGCCTTCGTCGACGGCGGTGGCGATGTGCTTCTCCACCCGGTCGCGCTGGGCCGCCGAGATGAGGGGGCCGACCACCGTGTCGAGCTCGGTGGGGTCACCGACTTTGAGCGCGCCGGCGTACCCCCGCAGCATCTCGAGGACCTGGTCGAACACGCCCCGCTGCACCACCGCCCGGGTGGGGGCGGTGCAGATCTGCCCGGAGTGGAAGCTCCAGGTTGAGCCCAGGCAGCCGACGGCCTTGTCGAGCTGGGCGTCGTCGAAGACGATGCAGGCGCCTTTGCCGCCGAGCTCGAGCAGCAGGCGCTTCATGGTGGCGGCTCCCGCGGCGGCGATGCGCGTGCCGACCTCGGTCGAGCCCGTGAAGCTGATCATGTCCACGTCCGGCGATTCCACCAGTGCTGCCGCAGGGCCGGCGTCGGCCGAGTTCACCAGGTTGACGACACCGGGCGGGAATCCCACCTCTTCGAGGATGCGTACGAGCTCTACCACGGCCAGCGGATCCTGGGCGGCGGGCTTCACGACGACGGTGTTGCCCATGGCAAGGGCGGGAGCGACCTTGCCGGCCATGTTGACGAGGGGGAAGTTGTAGGACGTGATGCAGCCCACGACGCCGACGGGCTGGCGCAGGGCCAGCGCGCTGATGAGGCCGCCGGGGGCGAGGGGGGTGGCCTCGGCCACCTGGGGAGGAAGGGCCCGCTGGGCCACGGGCCGCAAGTCGAGCGAGTAGCGCTCGAAGCGACTCACCGCGATGGGCACCTGCAGGCTCGATCCCACCGCCGCCGTGGCCCCGGTCTCGGCGATCACCAGGGGGAGCAGGTCGCCGGCTCGCGCCGAGATTGCCTCGGCGGCCCGGGCCATGAGCTTCGACCGCTCCTCGGGAGGTGTCGCCGCCCATCCCGGCCATGCCTCCTGGGCGGCCGCGGCGGCGGCCCGGGCGTCGGCGGGGGTTGCGTTCGGGGCCGTTCCGACGACCTCTTCGGTGGCGGGGTTCACGACGTCGTAGGTGCCCCCCGAGGCGTCCACCCATTTGCCGCCGATGAACAGCTGGCTCTCGTCGACCTTTCCCATGCCGGTCCGGTCCTCCCTGCTCCACCGCCCAGGGGGGCGATCGTAGCTCTGATCTGACGACTCGTCAGAACCGGCTCGGCCGACGTGACCCGGTTGCGTCAGGTTGCGTCAGCCCGGTTGCGTCAGCCCCGTGCGGATTTCACCAGCACGACGGCTTCGAGGAACATCTCCGCGTCCATCGGGCCGGTCGGGCCGGCCACCCGCGGCCACAAGCGCGACGCCAGGTCCGACGCCAGAGCGCTCCGGGCGGCGGCCGTATACCCGCCGCGCCCGGCGAGAAAGCGCTGCACGATGGCAAGCTCCTGTGCATTCACGTTGGTGACGTCCCAGTGGACGAGCTCGGGCGGCAACCACCGCGGCGATGCCCGTCCCGGGCCGGGCGGACCGGGCCACGCCGGCGCCCCCGGGTTCGACGCGTCGGTCCAGGTGGGCCCGCCCCATTGCGCCTGTTGATTCCATGCCGTTCCCGTGGCCAGGCGCGACACCGCGGTGCGCTCCCGGACGACCAAGGTTCCCGCCAGCATGTCCCCGAGGCGTTGGTTGTTCCTCGAAGCCAGGATGAGTATGGCCCCCGCCGCGTACAGGCTGGGGAGCCAATCCACGAGACGGACGACGTTGCGCAGCAGACTGGCACGCACGCCCACAGGGCCACCGGTGATGCGCACCACCCGCAAGCCTGTCATCGCCTTGCCTGGGCTCCGGCCCGCGTTCAGTGACTCGAAGAGGACGAAATATCCCAGGATCAAGAGGACGCCGACCAGTGAGATGGCACCAGTGGTGACGTACTGCCGGGTGGGGGAGGAGAACCCAATCGACTTGATCAACGCCCAGACGATGATGACGATGGCCACCGCCTGGATGATCAGGTCCAGGAAGATGGCCACGAATCTCGACCCCAGGCCGGCGAGGACGAACTCGAGGGAGACCCCCTCGGGCGTGGCCGCCACGAACCGGTCGTCGATCTCCACAACATGAACGTAGAACGATTCGTCTCGGCACGAGCGGACGACTGGGCCGCCCTCGAAGCGCTGGCCCAACGGGCCAAGGGCCGGGGAGAGCGGCTGTCTCCACCGGAGGTCCTTCGCCTCGGGCACCTCTATCGCTCCGCCGCCGCCGATCTGGCCGTGGCACGACGGCGCTATCCCGACGCCCCGGGCACGGCCCGGCTCCAGGCCCTCGTCGCCCAGGGACACGGGCTCGTCTACGGCAAGGCGGGACGACAGGACCCGATCCGCCGGTTCGTGACCACGCGCTTCTGGCAGAGGGTCCGGGCCGGAGGAAGGTGCCTGGCCCTTTCCGGCGGCATCCTGGTGGGCTTCGCCGCCCTCGGCGCACTGTGGGCGACGCTCGACCCGGTCGCAGCCGCCGGGATCCTGCCCACCGGATTCCACGCCTCGGCCCACCCCGGTGCCAACGGCGTGGTCGGCATCTCCATCCCGGCGCGCTCGGGGCTGGCGGTGGCCATCTTCACCAACAACATCACGGTCTCCCTGGAGGTGCTCGCCGGCGGCTTCACCCTGGGCCTGCTGTCTGCGTACGTCTTGGCCACGAACGGAGCCATGGTCGGCGTGCTCGGCGTCCTGGAGCTCAAGGCGGGCGGCTTCGAGCAGTTCGTCCGCCTCATCGTGCCCCATGGCCTTCTCGAGCTGTCGTGCATCGCGGTGTCGGGATCGGCAGGGCTGCTCGTCGCCCGGGCGCTCATCGATCCCGGTCCCCGGACGCGCGGTCAAGCGCTCACCGATCTCGTGCCGTTGATCGGCGACACCATCCTCGGCGTGGCGGGGTGCCTCGTCGTGGCCGGGTTGACCGAGGGCATCGTCACGACCTGGGACCTCCCCCTGGGGCTGGCACTGGGCATCGGGTTGTTCCTCGGCGGTGGGTTCTGGGCTCTCGTGGTGTGGCGCGGGCGCAGTGACCGCCGTGGTGCTGGCGCTGGTGCTGGCGCTGGCGCTGGTGCTGGCGCTGGCGCTGGCGCTGGTGCTGGTGCGGATTCGGGCACGGTCACCGGCGCAGGCATTGCGGATGGGTGGGGAGGTGGGCCCGGCGGCGCGGCAGCGAGCGCTACAGCCGGGCCCGCTGCTTCAACCTGACATAGCCCGCAACGCACGCTGCTCCGAATTGCTCGGGCTCGGCGTCGACCACCACCGCGCCCAGGGAGCGCAGCACGGCCAGTGCGCGTTGCCGGCTCTCCAGGACCTCGAGGGCGACAGCCGAGCGGTAGACGTCGAAGAGACGGCCTGGCATCGCCTGGGCGGTCGCGACCACGTCAGGATCGCGGCACGTCGCGATGAGCACGGCGTGGCGGCGGAGTAGGACGGGGACAGCCTCGAGCAGGGGTCGTGCCGCCGTGCCGTCCATGACGTCGGTGAACAGCGCAAGCAGGGCGCGCTTGCGGCCGCTGGCGACCTGGAAGGCCTCGTCGTAGGCCGACTCCTGCTCGACGGGCTCCAGGTCGTACAAGGCGCGCACCACGGCCTCGGCGCCGCGTCGACGGGGGGAGAGCACGCGGCGCACGGCGCTGTCGAAGGCGATGGCACCCACGCGGTCACCCGCGTCGTCCACGGCTGCGGCCAGCGCTGCCACCGCATCCAGCGCCACGTCGAGCCTGGTCCCGTCGGCGAGGGGGGCAGCCATCAACCGTCCGGTGTCGACCATGCAGAGCAGGTCGCGGTTCTCGTCCACCCGGTACTGATTGCTCATGGGACGGCCCACCCGCGACGTCGCCATCCAATTGATCTGTCGCACATCGTCGTCGGGCGAGTAATCGCGCACGGTCTCGAACTCCGTGCCGAGGCCCAGGCGTGCCCGGATGCGTCCCTCCTCGGCCGAGCGCGCCGTGCGACGCGCCATCGCCATGCGGCGGGCCTTGGGGAGGTCGGGGAAGACGGTGACCGGAATCGGCTCGAGCACGGCCCGGTCGCGACGGGCGAGCCCGAGCGGCCCCGTCGATCGCACCACGGCGGGCGGCACGACGTGGTTGCCCCGATGCCGGGCCGTCAACGTGGCGCGCAGAGAGCGTCCCGGTGCCTCGGACGGATCCACGCCCAACTCGGGAGGCACAGGCTGGCGGACGCGAACCGATCGTGCCGAGTCCAGCGTCACGTCCACCTCGAAGGGAAAGGTGGCTCCGCGGGCAAGCACCGGAGGTGGGGTGCGCGTGGCTTGTGGGACCTGGCGACTCAGGACGAGGGCGTCAGCCAGTGTGAGCCCGACCACGACACAGGCGGCCAGGACCACCACCACCGGTGCCAGAGGAAGCAGCGCCGCCATCAAGGCGACGAGCGCGAAGAGCGCGGCGCACCAGCGCGTCGGGGTCACGGCTGGTGCACGCCACGTCGCGGGCTCGCGCCTTGCACCGAGCTCAACGCGGCACGGGGACGCTCGACAGCACCGTGCGCAGGGCGTCGTCGGGCCGGAACCGGTCGAGCTCCGCTTCGGGTGTGAGGAGCAGGCGGTGCCGCAGGACCGGGCCGGCGATGTTGACGACGTCATCGGGCACGACGTAGGCGCGGCCCCACATGCACGCCACCGCCTTGGCTGCCGCGAGCAGGTGGATGGCGGCACGCGGGCTCGCCCCGAGTGCCACGCTCGGCACCTCGCGCGTCCGGCGCACCACTGCAGCCACGTAGCCGATGACGGCATCGCTCACCGTCACGGCGTCGACCTGGGCCCGTGCTGCTCTGAGCTGTGCCACCCCGGCTACCGCCACCACGTCGTCGAGCGTGGTGGGGACGACACCGGAATGGCGGAGGCGCAACATGGACTCCTCGTCGGGCGCGCTGGGATACCCCACGTCGAGCTTCATGAGGAACCGGTCGAGCTGCGCCTCGGGAAGCGGATACGTGCCCTCGTATTCGATGGGATTCTCGGTGGCGACGACCAGGAACGGGTCGGGCAGGCGGCGAGCCACGCCGTCGACGCTCACCTGCGCTTCTTGCATCGCTTCGAGCAAGGCGGCCTGCGTCTTGGGGGGCGTGCGGTTGATCTCGTCGGCCACCAGCAGGTTGGTGAACACCGGGCCTTGCCGGAACACGAGCTCGGATCCCCGCAAGATGAGCGTGCCCGTCAGGTCCGTGGGCAGCAGGTCGGGTGTGAACTGCACACGGCGCACCTCGAGCCCCAGGGCCCGGCCCACGGCCGTGGCGAGCAGGGTCTTGGCGACGCCGGGCGCCCCTTCGAGCAACAGGTGCCCGCCGACGGCCATCGACGTCAACATGGCGTCGACGACCGGCTGCTGGCCGACGACGACCTTGGCCACCTCGACACTGACCCGGGCCCGCAGGTCGGCCAACGCCGAGCCCGCCGGTGGGCCCGCCGTTCCCGACGTCCCCGGCGTCCCCGGTGTCGCGGGTGGGCCTGGCGTTCCCCGATCCGTCATGCCTGCGACCTCCGGTCCTGTTCGAGCCACGCAAACGCCTGTCCTGTCGCCAACGCGCTCTCCTTGTCCGTCGGGGCCACCAGTGCCTCTCGTACCACCGAGTCGGACAACCCGGTCGACCTGGCGGCGGCGGCGGCGACCGATTCGTCGGAGGTGTCGTCAGGGACACCCACGTACCGGCACAGCGACGACCGCGCCGCGCGGTGCACCGGCGCCACAGCCTCACCGATACGTCTGGAGTCGGTGGCGGCGAGCACCGTCGCCAGCCCCTCGACGTACTCGACGCGCGCCGGCGGGAGGACGCGCTCGGCACGCTGGGGCGGCCCGAACCGGCGGGCGGCCGACCACATCCACACCGCCACCGCCAGCCCGGCCACGACCAGGGCCCACTTCCAGTGCACCGGCAGCGCCCCCAGGCCCCCGACACCGAACCCATGGACGTACTCGTCGAACGCCACGGCACGCCCGGGGCCCCCGGCGAGGTCGAGGACGAAGGCCGCGTTGTCGGCTTGTCCCAGGAATTGGTTGCGCAGCGGCGAGGCCGACGCCAACAGCACGACCCGCCCCGCACCGGCATTCGCCACCAGGGCGAGGCTGGCCCCCCCGCTCCGCAAGATGGCGGTGGTGCTGCCGACTTCGTCCCACGCCCCGTCCGAGGGGTCGGCGTCGACGACCGACACGCCGCGCACTTCGGGCGCGTCTCCCACGGCGTGCGCGGAGGAGACGCCTACGGGCGAGAGCACAGGCACGTGTGCGGTCCCGAGCACGGTTCTCAGGGCCGAGCTGTTGAACGGGCCACCGGCCAGCACGACGCGACCACCGGCGCGCACGAACGCAGCGAGGGCGTCGCTCTGCGCCGTGTCCCACTTGACGGGGTCGGCCACGACCAACGTGGTCGACAACGGGATCGCCGAAGCCGAAAAGGCCTCCTGCAACCGCCCCACGGGATGTCCGAACCGCGCCAGCAGGTCGGCCATCGCCTCTGTGCCTCCGGGAGAGGCATCGAAGCTCGACGAAGTGCCCGAAGCGCCCTGGGTGCCGGTCGCCCCCATGCTCCCGGCCACGGCCACCACCGTGTCCACTCCCGCCACCGCGGCCAGGACCGCGAGCGTGATGCGCCACCGGCGCGGCATGGCCCGCCAGCGCTCTCCGACGCTCGGTTGGGACGCACCCGCAATGGGAGGCGGGGGTGCGGACGCACCCTCGTTGCCGTGCAGGTGCGGAGTCGCCGAGTCCATCGACGTCGGCTCCGTCACGACGCGGTGGTCGGCCCGGGAGGACCGTCCTGAGTGCCGACCACTGCCGCCTGGCGGGCCTCGACCGGGATCCGGGACCAACCCGCACGGGCCGAGCCCACGTCATCAGCGGAGGCGGGCTGCCCCGCGTAGACGATGCGGTCGAGCTGACCGGCCAGGGAGTCGAACGTCGGGGACCGCAGGACCTGTGCCAGCTGCGAGCTCGTATGCGTTCGGCGCCCGGTGATGAGGCCGGAGCGCTCGAGCCGTGCCAGCCCGGCGCGAAAGCGGAGGCGTACGGCGAGCTCGTAGTCACCCGCTTCTGCGGCCCGGTCCGCAGCGTCCTCGAGCTCACCGGGATCCTCGTCACGCATCACAGCCACGCGCCCGGCCCGGGCCACGCCGACGCGGGCGCGCCGACGGGCGAGTCGCATCCCGACGAACAGCGCCGCCGCGACCACGACGGCCCCCAACGGCACCGGCCACCACGAGCCGAATGCGAGTGACAGCTCGTGGCTCACTGGATGAAACAGATGGTGGAGCAGGAAGCGCCACACCGGGCCGACCACGTCGGAGAGCCAATGCCCTAGGTCGTGGAAGAAACGGTCGATTCCAGAGCGATGGGTGGCCGAGCTGAAGGGTGGTTGCGAGAGGATCTGCCGAGCAACGCTGCGCGCCTGGCCCGCCAGACTCGGAGAATCAACGGGCACGCGGTATCAACTCGAGGGTGCAGGCCCGGAAGGAGGTCCCGGTTCCGGCGGGGGGCCCGAAGGATGGCGTTCGGGTGGGTACCAGTTTCCGTCCGACGCCATCCACCACCCCGGGCCGGGGGGCGGCGGCGGCGAGGAAGGTGCCGAAGGATGGCGTTCGGGTGGGTACCAGTTTCCGTCCGACGCCATCCACCACCCCGGGCCGGGGGGTGGTGGCGGCGAGGCGGGGGGCGGCGGGGCGCTTTGCGTGGGCGGAGCGAAGGGCGGTGGCGAAGCTTCCTGCTGAGGCGGATAGCCCTGCTGAGGCGGATAGCCCTGCTGAGGCGGATAGCCCTGCTGAGGCGGATAGCCCTGCTGAGGCGGACGGAAGGGCGGAGGTGAATATCCGGGAGGAACGGCTCCGGGGGGCGAGCCGACCCCAAAGCCGCCTGCTCCGGGATAGCCGCCTGCTCCGGGATAGCCGCCTGCTCCGGGATATCCGCCGGCTCCGGGATATCCGCCGGCTCCGGGATATCCGGGCAGCTGTGGACCAGTGGCGTATCTCGAGTAGGGAAGGCTGACGGTAGAGGCGTCGACCCCGAGCTGGGAGGCAAGCAACGCGACGTCGTAGCCCTCCTTGCGCACTCGCAGATCGATGGACAGCACCACGAGCACCGCCCCCTCGAAGGGGTGGATGCAGAGGTAGGTCACGCCGAACAGGACGAAGTCGACCAGGATCCGGCCCGCCGTCGTCCCCCCCAGCGCAGCGCGCAGGGCGACCCCGAACAACGCGTCGGCGATCAGGCTGACGACACCGGACAAGATCCCCGTGATGAGAAGCAGACCGAAGGTCCGCCACCAATTGCCTCGCACCAGGGAAAACGCTCTGCGGTAGGCCTTGAACCCCTTGACACCCTCCATCATGAACGTCGGAACCGCCAAGCCCGCCGGCAGTACGAGCCAGATGAACACGACGGCGAGCGCCAATCCGGCGATGACGCCGAGCCCGGCGGCGAAATGTGCCAGAAAGGCGACGACCAGAACACCGCCGACCAGCACCAGCCCGAAGTAGGCGAAGATGACGATGGACACCCAAAGGATCGAGGGCACCCGCCGAGCGGTGAAGTTCAGTGCCACGCGCCAGTCGGGTCGCTGCCCGACGTAGGCGTCACCGACCACCTTGTAACAGATCGCCGAAGACAACAACGCGGCGACGAGCGTCACCAGGTACACCGCGAAGGCCTCTCCCGCAATGGTGCTGAAGTCGGACGTGACGATCTGCCCCTGCGGGTTGACCACGCTCGTGGTCGTCGTGACCGAGCCCTCGATCACGGCCACGATCAATGCGGCGGGAAGGACCACCACCGCGATGGACTTTGCGAGGGTCAAGAAGTTCCGGACCAGGATCTTCAGCGCGGCGTCGAGGATCTCCCCCACCGACAGCGGGCGCAGGACGGGGACGGGCACAGACCCCAAACTAACGATCCGAAAGACCCTGTGACGGGATCGTCCGGGAGGTCGCGAACGAACAGCCCGAGGGGCGGCCCCGAGTGGCGCTGGTACCGTCAGGCGTGCTCGACTCGCGCCGGCCTGACGAGCCGACAGACGCCAGTGACCCAGGGCCTGACCTCCCTGGTTCGAGAAAAGGGGGGACACGACCATGAGCCCGGCAGTCGGCTTCCAAGACGCCACCGCCATCGCCGGCATTGCCCAGACGGCGTTCGCGAAGCATCTCGAACCCAGCGAAGCGGAGCTGGCGTGCACGGTGATCGTCGACGCGTGCGCCGATGCCGGCATCGACCCTTCGGAGGTCGACGCCCTGTGCTCCTACACGATGGAGGCAACGGAAGAGGTCGACATCGTCCGCAACATCGGCTGCGGGGAGGTCACCTTCTTCAGCCAGATCGGCTACGGGGGTGGGGCGGGATGCGGTGTCGTCGGGCACGCTGCTCTGGCCGTGGCCAGCGGTCAGGCCGAAGTCGCCGTGGCGTGGCGGTCCCGCAAGCGCGGATCAGGACCCCGTCCCTGGACGAGCACCTCGGTCCAGCTGCGGGTCCCGGGCGCCTGGACCCGGCCCTTCGGAATGCTGCGCCCCGTCGACGAGATCGCCATGCTCACGCGCCGGTACATGCATGAGTACGGTGCCACCCGCGACCATCTTGCCAACGTGGCCATGGCCGTGCGGAAACACGCCAACATGAACCCCGCGGCCATCATGCACGACAAGCCCATGAGCAGAGAGGACTACATGGCCTCGCGCTGGGTGTCGGAGCCGCTGTGTCTCTTCGACAATTGCCTCGAGACCGACGGTGCGTTGGCGTGCGTCATCGTGTCGGCCGAAAGGGCCCGGGACCTTCGTCATCCGCCCGTCTACGTCCACGCCTTCGCACAAGGCCTGCCGCCCGAGCACCAGACGATGGTCAACTTCTTCAACGACGACCCGCTCACGGGGCCGGCGTGGGCATGTGCCCGTCGGTTGTGGGCGAACGCCGCCTTCGGGCCCGAAGACGTCAACGTGGCCCAGATCTACGACGCCTTCTCGCCCCTCATCCTGTTGTCCCTCGAGGGGTACGGCTTCTGCAAGCGTGGTGAGGCCGGGGGCATGACCGAGAACGGCAACCTCCAGTGGGGCACGGGCTCACTCCCGGTGAACACCTCGGGAGGCGGGTTGTCGGAGGCCTACGTGCACGGCTTCAACCTCATCAACGAAGGAGTCCGCCAGATGCGGGGCACCTCTACCGCCCAGGTGGAAGGGGCCGAGACCTGCCTGGTGACCTCGGGAGAGGGCGTGCCCACGAGCGCGCTCCTCCTGCGACGCTGACGGCACGGGCACGCGCACGAAGGAGGAAGGGAAGCACATGACCAACGCAGCGGCGTTCTCGGGCGGGTACGTGGCCAACCTCGGCCCGTCGGAGGAGGGGTTCCTCATGCCGGCGGTCGACGACCAGGGTGGATTCTTCTGGGAGGGGACCCTCGCCGGAGAGCTGCGCATCCAGGTGTGCAACTCGTGCGGCAAGCTCCGTCATCCACCGCGTCCGATGTGCCCGTCGTGCCGTTCCACGGCACGCGGCTGGAAGCGTGTCGACGGCAAGGGGACGATCTGGTCCTTCGTGGTCCCCCACCCGCCTCTGCTCGAACCGTATTCGAGCCTCGCCCCCTACAACGTCATCGTCGTCGCTCTCGACGAGCATCCGACGATCCGATTCGTGGGGAACCTGGTGAGCGGGCCTGAAGGTGCGCTCAACGAGATCGACCCGAACTCGATCCACATCGGCGAGCCCGTCGAGGTCGTCTTCAAGCGCTTCCGTCGGGCCGACGGCAGCGAGGAGGCGCTCCCGTTCTGGGTGCGGGCCTAGGGCCAGCCCCAGGCTGAGTCACGCCACGGAGCACGCCCGGATGGCCGCTTCTGCGGCTGTGTCGGCGCCCAGCAGCGCCCCTTCGGCCAGCTTGGCCATGGCCTCGACGCGTTCGGGGTGCTCGGCGAAGTACCGCTCGATGGCCTCGTTGTTGGGTGACCCGTCCATGTTGGAGAGTCGGAACACCTCCTCGTCGATGCTCCCGTCGGTGGCGCGATCGCTGATGACCCTGAACACCGACCAGGGGATTCCCCGTCGCTCGCACAGCGCCGCGATGGCCGCCGTCTCCATGTCCAGAGACACCACGCCTCGGGCGCGCAGGCGTGCGATCTCGTCGAGGTCGGTGGTGAGATGATCGGTGGTCCACATCGCTCCGGCGGGCGTGCCCTCCCCCAACGGCGCCGGGCGGTACTCGTCTCCGGTCGCCCCGTTGACCACGACCTCGGGGAGGACGAGGGTGCCGATCGGTGTCTCGTTCTCCACGGCTCCCGTGATGCCCACGACCACGACGCGCTCGACCTGCATGGCGTCGAGCAGACGCGTGGTGCCGGCCGTGGCCAGGTCGGTACCCATCCCGGTGACGATGGCCACCACCGATTTCCCGCTCAGAGACCCGCGGTGCACGGTGACGTCGCCCACCGACGACTCCTCGAGGTCGAGCTTCTGGATCAGGGGCTCGAGCTCCATGGGCATGGCGCAGATGAACGCGAGCTGGGCGATGGCGGTCGGGTTCGAGGTTGAGCTCATCGCCATAGCCTGCCCGATTCGGCGTCGCCGCACCCGGCCGGACACCATCGCCTGTGAGATGCGCGGGTCAGTGCAGGAGCGACAGCACGAGACCGGCCTGCCCCAGGTGGTACGTCACCATGATCCCGATGTCGGCGGCGGCGAAGGGTCGCACGAAGCGGTTCCAGGCGATCATGGTGTCGGACGACACGAACAGCGCGGCCCCGATCCCGGCGAGCACGTTGCCTGTCGCCAGGGCGGTGGCGAGCATCACCGAGATCACCACCATGTAGAGCGCCACCGGAACGGCGAGCTCACGTTGCCCCCCGAGCGCGCCGAGGATGCGGCGTCCCAGGGGCGCCACGACCACGACCACCACGGCCGCGGCGACGGCGAAGGCGACGCCACCGGGGCCGTGCGCCCAGAAGCCCGCGACATAGCAGAGGTGGCCGACGAGAAACGCCGCCAGGCCCGCCACGAACCGGTCGGTCGGGAGCATGAGCAGGATGTCGCCGGCGAGCGAGCACACCAGCGCCGCCACGAACCACGCTCGCCGAGCACCGGCGTCGTGGACCGGAGAGAGAGCCACCGTAGTGCCGATGAGCGCGACCAGGGTGGCCGGCTTGCACAGGTATTCGAGGGGCGCGTTGCTGCGAGCCCGGGCCACCCAGTCTCCGACCGCGAACAGCACCGCCGCCACCAGCAAGACCCATGACAGCGCGGTCATCGGGTGTGGACACGATGGTGGTCGGTGTTCACTGCTGCGCCGACCACCCGATGGGCCCGAGCTTCTCCGCCATGGCGGCCATCGCCGCCTTCTCGCGCTGCCACACCGCGGAGATCCGTTCGGGATAGCCCTCACGCAAGAGGCTCTTGTTCGCCACCAAGGCGTCGACGCTGTGAGCGGCGAGGGAGGCGGCGACCGTCAACGCCTCGTCGAGAGCCTGGCCGGAAGGGGCGCTGGCAAGGGCGAAACCCGCCGCCACGGCGCCGTCGGCACTCAAGGCCGATCCGGACAGCACCAACCACGACGCCCGTTGCAGGCCGACGCGTAGAGGAAGGAGCCAGCTGCTCCCCGCCTCGGCACAGGTGCCGAGCGCCACGAAGGGCATGCGGATCTCGGCGCCCCGGTCCACCACCACGAGATCGCAATGGAGGAGGAGTGTCGCGCCAAATCCCACCGCCAGGCCGTTCACCGCCGCCACGAGCGGCTTGGGGAAACGCGCCAGGCAATCGAGGAGGGGGTCGAAGTCGACGCCCAGCTCGGCGCTGCCACCGGGCCGGCTCATCTCCGTGAGATCGACCCCCGCCGAGAACGCCCGTCCCCGACCGGTGAGCACGCACACCGCCACCCGCGGGTCAGCGGCCGCCGAGTCCAATCGGGATCTGAGGGCGCGATAGCCCTCGGCGGTGAAGGCGTTGAGCTTGGCCGGACGGTCGAGGAAGAGCACGCGCACGGCGTCGTGGTCCTCCACCGAAATTGCATACGCCGACGCCGACTCGCTCACGATCCACTCTCCTGACACCTCGGTCGACTGCATAAGCTAGAGGCGCGGGCTCGTCGCCGCGATGTGCGATACGGACGGCGGGATTCGACGTCGCCTGATCGGGGGCTCAGACAGTGCGGACGCGGTGGACATGAACGAGGCCGACGGGGACAAAGGGGCCGACGGGGACAAGGGGGACGGCGGGAACGAAGACGTGCTCGTCGATCGGCCCCGCCCCGAGGTGGCGCTGGTCACGCTCAACCGCCCGGACCGGCTCAATGCCCTGACCTCCGAGATGCTGGCGCACCTCTACGACGCCCTGGAAGGACTCGGGCGCGACTCCACGTGCCGAGTGATCGTGGTCACGGGCGCTGGTCGGGGGTTCTGTGCCGGGGACGACCTCCGCGACTACCACCCCCCGGAGTGGGTGCCGACCGACGTCGGCCCGATGCATTCCAACATGTACCAGCAGAAGTACGTGGCCGAGCTCGTTCCCCGAATGCGGGCACTCCCCCAGCCCGTCATCGCCGCGGTCAACGGGCCCGCGGCGGGAGCCGGCTACGCGCTGGCGCTGGGTGCCGACCTGCGGGTGGCAGCGGCGTCCGCAGTGTTCGTCGACGCGTTCGTCAAGATCGGCGCGTCGGGGGCGGAGATGGGCCTGAGCTGGCTCCTCCAGCGCATCGTGGGCGCCACACGCGCCGCCGAGCTGGTGCTCACCGGGCGACGCGTGGACGGTGACGAGGCGGCCAGGATCGGGCTCGTCCTCGACACCGTCCCCGACGGGGAGGTCATCGACGCCGCACTCGCCCTCGCCCAGCAGATCATCGTCAACACCCCGCTGGGCACGTGGATGGGCAAAGCCACCCTATGGTCGAACCTCGAGATCCCCAGCCTCGAGGCCGCCATCGACCTCGAGGCGCGCACGCAGATCCTGACCCTCGGGACCGATGACGCCCGCGAGCAGCTCGACGCCTATCGCGAAGGACGACAGGCGCGCTACACGAACCATTAGACCGGGCGAGGGCCGCGTCTGGTCGGGTTCCGTCAGGTCGGGTCGCGCGCTTCAGATCCGGCCGGCCGGCTCGGGGTGCACCGGGCCCGACACCACCTGCTTCGCCAGGGCCCGGACCGAGCGGCGCCGGAACGTCCGCCGCATCCGCCTCGACCTCTGATCCGCGTGGACGATTTCGTCGCGCGTCAGAACCGTGGCGTTGTACGAAGCGCCTTCGAGCCACTCGGCGAGCACGAGGAGCTCGCCCAGTGCCGCCTGCAATTCGTCTCCCACCGCCAGCGACCACGAGTCACGGTCCCACGTCGTCGACGCCAGTTGCGCTTGTCCGAGCAATGCCCGTGCGTGCGCGGGCGGCGATCGCCACACGGGACGGGCCATGCCCAGCCGGCACAGCCCTCGTTCGGCGCGCTGGTACGCCCACAGGGCGCGCTGCAGATCCGTGGCCGATCGCAGGCGCAACCGACGGCGCCTCGCCGTCACGAGGAAGACCGCCACCACGACGACCACGATCCCCCCCGCCACGAACAGCCACATGCCCACACCTGCTGAGCCGGTGGTGGTCTCCAACGCGCCTGACCCCCTCGTGGTGCGGCCGGGCGCGGTCACGGCGCTCGACGTGGAGGGAGGAGCCGTGGTGGGCACGGTGGTCGGAACCGTGCTGCCGGCGGGGGGGATGGTGGCGGGTACTTGGATGCCGGTCGGGCCCACCACGCTGGGCGGGGACAGCTCACCCGAGGGGAGTTGTGGAGTGGGCTCGAACGACACCCATCCCGACCCCGCTCCCAGGTACACCTCGGGCCACTCGTGTGCGTCCGCCCCCCGCACCGTGGTGGTCCCTCCCGGCGAGCTCCGCCCACCGGTGAACCCCACGGCCACGCGTGTCGGGAGGCCGAGCGAACGCGCCATCACGGCGAAGGCACCGGCGAACGCCTCACACGTCCCGGCGCGCGACTCGGTGAGGAACGCCAGCAGCGGATCTGTCCCCGGTGAGGTGGGGGGAGGCGTGAGGGTGTAACGGAACACTCCCGAGCGGAACCAGTCGACGAGCGATTCGGCGCGCGCCAGGGGCGTGGCGGCGCTGGAGGTGATCTGGTGCGCCAGGGCGCGGAGCGCGGGCGAGATCGCAGGAAGCTCCAGATAGGGCGCGAGCTGCGCGGCGTCGAGGCCGGTGGCACTCGGTACCGGGGTCGTGGAGAGGGCCGGCGGGAGGATCGCCGTCGCCTGGTAACGCTCGTCGGGCGTGGAGGCTCGGGACGCGAGCGCGCCGGCCACGGTGACGATGCCGCCCCCGGGCACGTCGACCGCCGTCGTGGTGGGGGGCACGGGCAGCAGCAGACTGGAGAGTGCGCCCACGGTCACGGTGACGTCGAACGTGTGGTGCGAAGAAGCCGGGAGACCCTGGGCCGCGCCCAGAGCCGGCGCGGTGCCCTGCAGTGCGTCGGTGGTGGCCCGGTCAGGGAGCCAACGCCCGTCCTGCCATTGGGTGAGGACGCCGACCTGCCAGTACGTCGGGACCGGGGAGCGCGCCCAGAAGAGCACGACCGACGGGTCTGTGCGCTCCAACCCGAGCAGGTCCGACGCCAGAGCCAGTCCCGTGGGCGGGACGGCTCGGCCCGGCGTCGACCTGCCCGACACGGTCGACGCCCCGCTGTGGCCACCCGTCGTGGCTCCGACGGCGAGCGCCACCGCCATGGCGAGAAGGGACACGGATGCGCCGGGACCGAGTCTCCGGAGACGGATCCGCGCCCGCCTCGTGGCGCGCAGCGCAGCCGCGGCCGAGCCGCCCGGCGCGGCCAGGGCCACGGTTGCAGAGCCGGTGGCGATGAGCGCGGCCACGAGGATGGCCGAGCCGGTGCCGGGATCGGCCACGGTCGACCACGTCACGAGCGCGGTGCTCGGGACCACGGCGGCAGCGGGCAGGCGCGGCGCGTGCGTGCCCGGGGCGCCGAAGGTCATACGGGCAGCCAGAGCCGCCATGCCGGCCAGTAGGGCGCCCAGCACCACGGTCCCGGGCGAGGCGTGCAACGGGAGCCGGAATGTCGAGAGGTCTGCTCTCGCCCCGCGCAGCTCCGCACGCAAGGTCCGCAGTGTCGAGGCCGTGGGGACGCCATCTCGGGTGGCACCCGGCACGGTGCTCCACATGGCGACGAGCGCCACTACCACTGCGCCCACCGCCGCAGCCAGGGACGCCCGCACCCGGTGCCACAGCAGGACCCCCGGGACGACGCATCCCGCCACCGCCGTGACCAGCACCGGCCCCGTGGCGGTCCCGCCCAGGCCACCGGCGACCATCCTGCACAGCGCGGCAGCACCGACGATGGCGCCGCCCACGAGCGCGCCGTCGGCGGCCAGGGCGCGCGGCGCGGATCCCGAGAACACCTCGACTCGGGGAACGCCGGTCGACGTCGTCACACCACGACCTTGGCGCACCGACGAAGCGCAGGGGGAAGCCTCGACGCACCGGTGACCGTGGTCACGATCGTGGGCGACCCCGATCCGGCATCGACCCAGGCCGGCACGGAACCAGGCGAGCTGGCCCGGACAGGTTGCAGGGTGGAGAGCAGGGGAAGGACGGCGGCCACGCCCTGGGGCGTCGGCGCGACGGTGGCGTGCGATCCCGAGAACGTCGCCAACTCGAGGGCGATCCCCGCATCGGCTGCACCCTCGACGATCGCCTGCGTCGCCGACAGGGCCTCCTCGAAGTCACCCCGACGATGCACCCCGGCACGGTCGTCGACGACGATGCGCAACACGGTCGTCGACTCGGGATCGAACCGGCGCACGAGCAGCGTCCCGTACCGGGCGAAGGCGGGCCAGTGCAGCAGATGCAGACGGTCGCCGGGCACATACGGCCGGAGGTCGGCCAGCTCGCCCCCGACACCGGTGTCCGTCGGGAGCGCCGGGGACGCCGGCGCGCCGGTGGCGGTCCCCGTGCCGGGGCTGAACGGCAACGCCACCTCCAACGCGGCGCGGGGGTGGACCACGACGACCACGGCGGGGCTGGCCGCCACGGCGACCCCGAACAGTGCCAGCGGATCGTGGGCCCAGACTCGCCGCGGCGGCAACACGAACATCCCACGGCGCACCGTGGGGACGCGCCAGGCCGCGGTCGTCGAACCGGCGGGCTCCAGCGCGGGGATGCGGAACAGACTCACCGTGCCCGGAGCGAGGTGACCGAGCGTCCGCCGTCCCGTGGCCGCCGCCGTCGTCGTCGGGGGCGTGGGCGTGGGCACGGGCCGCCACGCTCCGTCGGGCAGCTCGAGGGCCACCGGCGCCATGGGACGACGCGCCGTGTTGACCACGGTCACCTCGAGCGTCGACGACGCGCCCACCGGGACCATGGGAGGAATGACGTGGGTGAGCACCTTGACCCCGAGCACGGCGCCCCGCGCCCGCATCCACGCCAGGACGGGCGACATCACGAGGGCCACGCCCAGCGCGGCGGCGAGCGCCACGGGACCCGGGGACCCGCTGAACACGGCGAGGACGACCATCGTCGCCGCCACGGCCGCCACTCCCAGGGCACGCGAGGTGGGACGCATCACCACACGTGTCACCGGGCCGAGGCCGTCACGTCGCGGGGTGCGCGGTGACCCCGTCGGCAAGTGGCACGGGAACGAGGTGCAGGAGCTCGGCCACGACCGCTTCGGGCCCCCCTTCGGCGAACTCGGCGCCGGGGTGCAGCAGCAGGCGGTGTGCCAGGGCAGGCCCCGCCACCGCCTGGATGTCTTCGGGGTTGACGTAGTTGCGACCGTTGGCCACGGCGACGGCCCGCGCCATCCTCACCACCGACATGGCCGCCCGGGGTGACGCCCCTACACTCACCGATCGATGGGTGCGGGTCTCTCGTATCAGGTCGAGGAGGTAGACGCGGGCCGACGGTGAGACATACGCCTTGGCGACGGCGTCCATGAGGCTCTGCAACTCGGCGAGGCTGAGCGCAGGTGCGAGCGCGCTGACGCGCTCGGCCGGGTCTTCCCCGGCCACGAGGGCGTCCTCGTCGTCACGGGTCGGATACCCGAGAGCCAGCCGCAACAGGAAGCGGTCGCGCTGTCCATGGGGCAACGGCGAGGTGCCGGCGGCGTCGTAGGGATTCTGCGTGGCGACGACCATGAAGGGCTTCGGTAACGCGAAGCTGCGGCCGTCCACGGTGACCTGTCGCTCCTCCATCGCCTCGAGCAGCGCGGACTGGGCGCGCGGCGAGGCCCTGTTGAGCTCGTCGGCCATGAGCACGTTGGTGAAGACGGGGCCGGGCCGGAACGTCGGCTCCCGGCGATCGGCGTCGAACACCATGGCGCCGGTGATGTCGGCAGGGAGGAGGTCGGCGGTGAACTGCACGCGGCGAAACTCGAGACCGAAGGCGTAGGCGAGGGCTTTCGCCAACGTCGTCTTCCCCAAACCTGGGAAGTCCTCGACCAGCAAGTGCCCCCCCGCCACGAAACAACCGACCGCCAGCCTCACCGTGGCCTCGTCGGCGAAGAGCACGCTGCGAACCGACGAGACGATGGACCGGAACAGCACGTCGGGCGAGCGCGTGCCGTGCCCGTCGACACCCGGCGGTGAAGCCGTCGTGGGTGACGTCAGCGGTGGCGTGGCGTCGACATCGGCTCCGAACACCGGCTCACGGCGCGGGCCCGTCTGCGGTTGCGGGTGCACGGTCACACCCAAAGCCTAAGTCGTGGACGCATCGCATGACGGCCGAGGTCCACTGTCGAACCGGCGGTGGCGGTCCGCAAAGCGCGGACGTGAGTCTTCACCAAATCGCAACGAGGAGTCGTAAACCTCCCTAGCGCCTCGAACGTGTTGGGGGTACCATTCGTGCGCAGAAACGCAGGGAATCGAGGTCCCATGGCAGAGCGCGACCTTCCCGTATTCGGCCAGTGGGACGAGGAGCAGCCCGGCCTGTTTCTCGAAGGAGGCGAACACGCCCCCGTCCCAATCCGTCGCCGCCGGCGCCGCGTGGCAGTGGTGGCGGCCACGGTGATGTGCCTGGCGGTGGTAGGAGTGCCGGTGGGCCTGGTACTGACCGCGGGCGGAACCACGCCCGTGGCGCGGCCCGCCCCGCAGCGCCCCGATGTCAGCAACGCGGTGCACCTCGGCAACGGCCCGGCCGAGCACCAGGTGCTGTCGGCGCTGAGCGCCACCACGGCGTCGGGAAACTTCGACGTGACCTACGACCTCACCCAGGTTCCCGCCTCGGGCACCACCCCCACCACCACATGTTCCTCGATCGCCGTGGCACCCGACCTCACGCAGGTGAACGGGTCGGCCTACCAAGGCCGCGTCGGCACGGTGACGCAGGTGTGCGGGGGCGGCGGCCCACAGAACGCGTCCGTGAGCGGCAAGGGAACGATCGACGTCGACCCCTATGCCATGGCCGTGTCGGCAGACGTCAGCAGCTTCGGCAACCTCTCGATCAGGGTGGACGGCACCGACTACTGGGAGCTCGGCGCCGGCGACAACGGGCTTGCGCCCCTGCCCAACGACGCGGGCCCGGGGCCCGCGGGCGTGACCGGGTCCGGGTCGACGCTGTCGAGCTTCGCGGGCCTGGTGGAAGGGACACTCGGCCAACGTGAGGGCGCGTTGGCCATGCTCGGGATGGCGAGCCCCACAGGGTTCCTGGACCTTTCGCAGCAGTCGGTCACGGGTGCCGCCCAGGTGGGCACGGGGCAGGTCGGGGGCATGCCCGTCACCGAGTACGAGGTGTCGATCGACCTGTCCCAGCTGGCGCAGGTCCCGGGTATCACCACCGACGAGGCCACGACCATCCAGGGCGCGGTGGGCGTTCTCGACCAGTCCGGTTACACCGGGACCATGGTGAAGGTGGCCATCGACGATGCCGGCTTCATCCGTGAGGTGACGCCGGTGGCGAGCTTCTCCGACGGGGGCAAGGTGACGCTCGACGCCATCTTCTCGAACTTCGGCTGCGCAGGCACGGTGTTGATGCCGGGCCAGCAGGGTGCCACCGCGGCGCCGGCGGGATGCGTCTCCCCCGACAGCACGACGACGACCACGACCGCGCCGACCACCGGGGCCGATGCGACGACGACCACCGGCCCGGCCTCGACGACGACCGGTTAGGCGTTGCGGCCACGACCGGATCGGAGATTCTCCGACCCGACGTGGTAAACGAAGCTCGTCCCCGGGTCTCTATCAGTGATGAGCGGTCCCACGACACCGTCCCGGTCCACGCCGGCCTTGGAATCCAGCTCCCTCGCAACACGCACCGGCCTCGGTCCGGGCACCAGCGCCAGCGCCAATGGTGCCGGCGCCGATGGTGTCGAAGCGCAATTCACGGCGTTCGTGGCCGAGCACGAACCTCGCTTGCGCCGGGCATTCGTCGCCGCCTACGGGGGCTCGAGAGGTCGTGAGGCGACCGCAGAAGCCTTGGCGTTCGCCTGGGAGCACTGGGCCCGACTGTCGCACGTGCACAACGTCCCGGGCTATCTGTTCCGGGTCGGACAGAGCCGGACCCGTCGCAGGCGGACAGTGCTCACCTTCGCCTCCCGCGACGGAAACGAGCCCGTCTTCGAGCCGGGTCTCGGACCGGCACTGAAGCTGCTGACGATGCGACAGAGGACGGCGGTCGTCCTGGTGCACGGATTCGGGTGGACGCTGCGCGAAGTCGCCGAACTGACCGGGACCAAGGTCACCACCGTGCAGAACCATCTCGAACGGGGTCTCGCCAAGCTCCGCCAGACGCTCCAAGGAGACAGCCGATGAACGACCGCGACCTGCAACAGAGCCTCCGCGCCACGATCGACTCGGCCGCGGCACCGGTCCCGGGCAGCGAGGCGCGTCTTCGGGCCGGCGCCCGGCCGCACGGGCTCCTGGCACCGAGGCTCGGGTGGTCACGGCTTCGGCGACCTCGCGTCGTGATCGCTGGGCTCCACGACCCGGGGAGCGGTCAGCCACGCGTCAATCCCTCCGGTGTCTGGCTCGACGAAGAAGAGCCTTCGGCACGTCGGCACAGCAGGGTCACGCGCCGGATGGTCGGCGCCCTGGCGGCCGTCGTGTGCGTGGCGATCGTCGCCGTGCCGGTCGGGTTGGTCCTCACCTCAACCGGGTCCGGCGGCCCACCGGCGGTCAAGTTCGGAAAGAGCGGGGCCAAGAACCGCGTCCTCTCGGCCCTCAGCTCCACCATCGCGTCGGGCAGTTTCGACATGACCTACGACTTCGGGCCCATGACGGGGACGCCGGCGAACGCGTCCACCAGTCCCACGGTCAACGGGGACGGCGCCCCGGCGCCCTGTGTGCTCGAGTCGTCGGGCAAGACCGTGTGCACCGGTTCTGCCCTCGACGGACTGAACGTGACCGGGCAGGGGACCATCGACACCGATCCGTTCGCCATGGTGGCGTTGTCCGACGTGGCCTCGATCGGGCCCGTGGTCCTGCGTGACGACGGCACCGACGTGTGGGAGATCGGCGGGGGCAACTACGGCCTCTCGCCGGGCTCGTCCGACTCGGGACCGGGTTCGCCCTTGTCGGGCTTCGCCGGCCTGGTCGAGGGTTCCCTCGGTCCCCGCGAGGGGGGACTGGCCATGATGGGCTTGGCCAGTCCGACCGGATACCTCGAGCTCGACCAGGACGCCATCACGAGCGCCAGTGAGGTGGGCACCGGCGTCGTCGACGGCGCCCCGGTGACGATCTACCAGGTCTCTCTCGACCCGGCCCAGGAGGCCACCGTCCCCGGCACCACCCCCGACGAGGCAGCCGGCCTCAAGGCTGCCCTCTCGCTCCTGCAGCAACAGGGCTATACGGGAACGACCGTCAAGGTGTCGATCGACGACGCCGGATACATCCGGCAGACCGTGTCGGTAGCCGGCTTCAACGACGGTGTCACCCAGACTCAGACAGTGACGTTCTCCGACTTCGGGTGCGCGGGCAAGGTGCTCATGCCCGGCCAACAGGGCGCCACGGCTCCCCCTGCCGGATGCGTCTCTCCGGACACGGCGACATCCACCACGGCCACCACGGTCGTGCCGTCGACCACCGCCGCGACAAGTTCGACGGGCGTGACTGCCACCACGGCCGCGCCCGGCTCGACGGGCATGGGTTTCGGCCCGGCCACGACGAGTCTCGGGTCCGGGTCCGGTTGGAGCTCGACGGCCCCCGGCAGCTCGACCGGTTCCACGGGGTCGAGCTCGGGCCCGATCCCGACGGGCTCCACGCCCTAGTCGGGGGGCTGGCCGAGGAGCCCGCCAACGCAGGACGTGGCGGTCAAGGCAGGGAGATCACCATCGTCCACGCGTTGCCCACCCTCCCGACAGTGCGGAACCCCAGCGACTCGTAGAGCCTGAATGCGTAGTTGTCCTCCTCCACGCTGAGGCTCAGAGCACTGTGGCTGTCAGCACCCGCCACGTCGATCAAGGCGGTGAGAAGCCTCCGCCCCACCCCCTTGCCGCGCCACGAAGGGACCACTCCGATGGTGATCTCCGGGGTCTGCGCATCCACGAAGCCGTAGCCGGGATCGTCCGCGGTCATCTGCCGATACCAGGTCGCCCCCACCGATTCGCCATGTCCGGCGGGTCCGTGTGCCTCGGCCACCACTCCGTTGTCACCGGCGCGGGGCCACCCCACCACGTACCGGGAGGCGCGCACGACAGACTCGGCGGGGCGGGGCGACCCCGGACGCCACGCCATGGCTTGGGCCAACATGTCAGCCAGAAACTCGGCGTCACCGTTTCCGGCGGGCCGCAACGTCAGATCCATCGTCGCCTCCCGCCGGCACGGCGCGCCACGACCGCGTCTAGAAGGCGGCCGGGGTCTAGAAGGCGGCCGGGGTCTAGAACCAGTGGATCCAGGGGTGCCCGCTCCGCCAGATGATCAGGTCGACCTTGCCGACGATGTTCGAGCTCGGGACCGTTCCGAAGTACCGGCTGTCCTCGGAATCCCCCCGGCAGTCACCCATCATGAAGTAGTGGTCGGAGGTGATCCTGGTCGACTTGATGTGCTCACTCTGCTCGGTGCAGTCGCCGGTCAGCGTCGGGAGCCACGGCTCGGCCAGGGGCTTCCCGTCGATGAGCACGGTGCTTCCTATAGACGAGATCGTCTCGCCGGGGAGGCCGACGACGCGCTTGACGAGGGTGGGAGGCCCGCCCTTGTCGGCTGGGACGTTGTGGAACACGACGATGTCGCCGCGGTGGATCGTGGAGGCGAGCTTGTCCACCATGATGCGGTCCCCGGGCATCAACGTCGGGGTCATCGACGGGGGGGGCACGAAGTACGACTCGAACGCATAGGCGCGGGCGCCGGTCGAGACGAGCACGACGACGACCACGAACACCACCCAGCCGACGAGCGACCGCGTCCGGGGGCGCCGCCGTGCCGGCGGGGGCGAGTCGTCGCTCGTGCCCAGGTCGGGGTCGATGTCCGCTGTCACGCCACCCATCATCGCTCACCGCACCACCGACCGAGAGTCAGGACCGCGGTCCGGACCGCCCGGGACGATCAGGACCGTCCTGGACTGCGGCCCTGGCTCGTCCCGGTCAGCCGACGGAATCCAGGAGCCGGCTGCGATTGGCCGCGAACCATGCCCGTCGACGGTCGTAGCGCTCCATGCCACCCATCTCGTCGAGCATGGCGAGAAATGGCGCCTCGCCTCGGTCGATCCGTCGCTGCAGGAAGGCGCCGCCATCGGCGACGTTGCGCTCGATGGCGTCGACGAGTGGGCCCCGGTCCGGTGCCAACCCGTAGGCATCCGCCGCCACGCGCAACCGGACGAAGGGATCGAGCCCGATCCGGCCGGTGCGGGCCGCGTCCTCGGGAGCATCGATGGGCACCGTCATGAGGACCAGCCGCGCCAGGTCGAACAGCCTGTCGCCGGGAGCGGCGAAGTCGAAGTCGAGCAGCGCCACCGCTTCCCCGTCCCGGAACACGACGTTCTCGGGACACACGTCGTTGTGACAGATCACCTCCCCACCGCCGGGGTCGGCCATCTCTTTGCTCCACGTCGCGCCCTCGGGAGCCACGAACCCGACGGTGGCGTCGTGGAACCGCCTCAGCAGCTTCACCGTCGAGGCAAGGACGTCGTCGGTCTGCGACCAGCGCGGGAAGGGCGGGAACGGAACGTCCCCCGGGATGAACACCAGGCGCTCCTCGCCGTCGGGGACGAAGGAGAGTGGCTCGGGCACTCCGTCGAAGCCGGTGCGCCGGACATGTCGGAGCAGGGCGTGGATGGTGGCGGAATTCTCGTTGGCCGGTCGCAGCACTACATCCCCGAGGCGCCGCACCGCACCGGCGTTGGCCACCCCGCCCCTCAGGATCTCCTCGTCGGCCACGAAGATCAAGCTGTGCGCTCGAGTGTCACTGAAACAAATTGCCCTTCGACACAAACAAATTGCCCTTCGACACAAACAAACTGCCCTTCAACACAGACAAATTACCCTTTGACACAAAGAAACTGCCCTTCAACAAATTGCCCGTCACGGGCAAATTGACCGTCACCGTCAGTGAGAACTGTGAGTGCCACTGTCGATGTCACGGGTCGTCTTTTCACCCTTGCCCATCTCTCGCACATCTCCCTCACAGATCGAGGCGCCCTGACGGAGTGCCTGAGAGACTGGACCCGACGGGAGTCGGTCCCGCCGCCCACACGGTGTGCTCGTCTCCGAACACTGCGTGGCAACAGGGGCGGTCCTCTTTCGGTCGCCGGGGCGATGCACGCGCCTTCGCAGGGGATGCCCGCTCCTTCCCGGGGGGTGCGCTCGCCTTCCCAGAGGAATAGTGTGCGACCACTTGCCCCCAGAAGGACCAGAAGGAGACGGCACGTCATGCTCGTTCCGACCGTCATTCGATCGCACCGCACAGGACCCTCCGGCCACGGTCCGTCACGCCGAGGCAGGCGCCTCCGGCGTCTGGTGATGGGAAGCGTCGCCACTATCGGCAGCATCGGCGGCACCGCGCTGCTGGCCCAGCCCGCCAGTGCGGCCGCCACCCTCACCATCTCGCCCACCGGTACCGACACCGGGAACTGCGTGGGCAGCCCGTGCCTCACGCTCGGGTACGCGCTGACCCAAGCCGCCGCCAGCGACACCATCACCGTCGCCGCCGGTACGTACGACGTGCCCGCGTCCTACACGGTGCCCGCCACGCTGGCAGGCACGTCGGGGAGCCCGACGATCATCCAGTCGGCCGGCGGTGCCGGTGTGACCGCGTTCGTCTCCACCGGCGCCACGTACGGCCTGATCGTCAACGCCAGCAACGTGACAGTCCAGGGGTTCACCTTCGACAACTTCGGGGCGGCCGGGATCTTCGTATCCCCGCCGTCGAGCGCCACCCCGCCCGCCACGGTGTCGGGGGAGACGATCCAGAACAACGTCGTCAACAACGCCGACCAGTGCGCGAACACGCCGTCGACGACGGCCTGCACCGCCGCCATCGGAGCAGGCGACTACGGCGAGTCGATGTGGATCATGAGCGCCACCGGATCGACCATCTCCGGCAATACCCTCGAGGGCGGCCTGGGCGGCGGCATGCTCGTCAGTGACGAGCTCGGCCCGAACCACGGCAACACCATCTCGGGCAACACGGTGAGCAACAACACCAATGGCTGCGGGATCACCCTGGCCGGCCACAACATGGCCGCCGTGTTCATGAGCGGCCCCAACGCCGGTCAACCCAACCCGGCTGCGGGAGGCGTGTACAGCAACACGGTGACCGGGAACACGTCGGACGACAACGGCGCCACCGGCATCGGCCTGTTCAACGTCGCCTACAACAACACCATCTCGGGCAACACGGTCAATGGCAACGAGGAGCCGGGGATCGAGGTCGACTCCACGTTCTTCGGGGCCGACCTCAGCGGCAACTCGATCACGGGCAACACCGTCGGGGTGAACTCCCTGTCGGACGGCCCGGCAGGTGCCGCCGGCCAGCACACCATCCATGCCACCCAGACCGCCGGCATCATGGTGATCGCCAAGGTGACGCCGGTGACGGGCACCGTCATCTCGGGCAACACCGTCACGGGCGACTACTACGGCATCTGGATCTCGGCCCTGGGGGCGAGCGCGACCTTGTCGTCCAACACCATCTCGATCGCGGCCGGTGGCAAGGCGGTCTTCATCTCACCGGCCCCCGGCAGCGGGTACTGGGAACTGGGCTCCGACGGCGGCGTCTTCTCCTTCGGGGCCGCGCCCTATGAAGGCTCGACCGGCGGGCTGAAGCTCGCCCAACCGGTGGTGGGGATGGCAGCGACCCCCGACGCCGGCGGCTACTGGCTGGTGGCCAAGGACGGCGGGCTCTTCAACTTCGGTGACGCCAACTACTACGGCTCCCTGCCGGGGCTGAAGGTCAAGGTGTCGAACATCGTCGCCATCGCCTCGACCCCCGACGGCGGCGGCTACTGGATGGTGGCCAAGGACGGCGGCGTCTTCGGCTTCGGCGACGCCAAGTACTACGGCTCCCTGCCGGGGCTGAAGGTCAGCGTGTCGAACATCGTGGGCATTGCGTCGACGCCCGACGGCGGTGGCTACTGGATGGTGGCCAAGGACGGCGGGATCTTCAGCTTCGGGGATGCCACCTACTCCGGCTCCCTGCCGGGGCTGAAGGTCAAGGTGTCGAACATCGTCGGCATCGCCGCGACCTCCGACGGCGGCGGCTACTGGCTGGTGGGAACGGACGGCGGGATCTTCGGCTTCGGCGACGCCAAGTACTACGGCTCCCTGCCGGGATTGAAGGTCAGCGTGTCCAACGTCGTCGCCATGGCGCCCACCGCCGACGGCAAGGGCTACTGGCTGGTGGGGTCCGACGGCGGGCTCTTCAGCTTCGGCGATGCCACCTACTACGGCTCCCTGCCGGGATTGAAGATCAAGGTGTCGAACATCGTCGGCATGGTGCCCACGCCCTAGTCCCGAGCGAGATTCCGGGTCGGTTCCAGGTCGACCCGGAACGAGCCGTTCGATGTGAAACGCTCGCCACGACCCGCGTGGCGAGCGTTTCATTTTGTGGCGCCTCTTGTGGCGCCTCTTGTGTCGCCTCTTGTGGCGCCGGGCCGGCGACCTACACCGATCGTCGGGGCGGGACCTGCCCCGTCAGGGCACCGAGCCAGGCCGACCGAGAACGCCGTCAAGCCCTTCGGTCCCTCGTCGGGGCCCCAGGCACGGGCGGTGACGCCCTCACCGTGGACAGGGCGACCGTGGCCGGGGAGCAGGTGCGCGACGTCCAGGTGGCGCAGACGTTGCGCCGTGTCGGCGCTGGCGGAGTCGTCGACGGTCTCGGGGGTGATCCATGCCCGCCCGCCGACCGACAGGATGGCGTCTCCCGACATCAGCGTGCGTGTCCGTGCGTTCCAGAACGCCAGGCTGTCGTCGGTGTGGCCGGGGGTGGCGATCACTTCCCAATCCGGGGCGCCGGGCAGCGTGTCGCCGGCGGTGAGGAATGCGAGGGCCGGTTCCTTCGGCCAGCGCATCCCGCCCGACGTGCCGTACCCGGCGACCTTGGCCCCTCGGGCCGCCTCGAGTGCTCCGTGGAGGTCGGCGGGTTGATCGAACACCGTGGGCCAGATGCGGGCGATGGCCGCCAGGCGCGGGGTGCGGGGGGTGATGCCCCCCAGGTAGTCGCGGGTGCGCTCGGGAAGGTGCACGCCGGCGCCCGATCGCACCGACAGCGCCGGGGCCCCGCCCACGTGGTCGCTGTGGCCATGGGTGGCGACGATGCCGGCCAGGGCGGGAAGCTCGAGGCCGAGCCCGGCGACGACGGGGACGATGTCGTCGGTGAGACAGGGCAGGCCGGCGTCGACCACCACCGGTCGACCGTCACCGCCGTCGTGAATCAGGTAGCAGTTGAAGATCCAGCGCGACAACCGCGTCACCCCGATGTCTCCCACCGTCTCCACCACCAGCCCCATACGAGGGTCAGTCCCCCTCGGGCGAGCGGTCGAGGAGGGCGCCGTTGCGGAGCACCGAGATCGGACCGTCCTCGCTCACGACGATCACCGTGGCGAAGGGGTCGTCGTAGCTGTAGCGGCGACCGGACGTGTGGCGCGTGCCTCCGAGCGCGGGGACGGCGTGTTCGGAGGTGCGGCTCGGCACCAGCCGCACACCCAGCCGGCGCAACGTCCCGTCGGGGTCGAACACCGCGGCGCCGTCGACCTGGGCCAGCGCGTGGCGAAGGGGAGCGAGATGGGTGGCCTGGCCGATGCGCAGAGGAGGTGGCGGCGGAAGCCGCTCCTCCATGGGAGGGCCCGGTCCGGGATCGGGTCGATAGACGAGCAAGGCGCCGATGCCGTTGGACCCGAGGTCGTGGACGGCGAAGCGCAGCATCGCCTCGAGCACCATGGGGTCGCCGTAGGCCGGACCGGCGGCGAGCGCGGCGCGCCACGTGCTCACCGGCGGCTCGTGGTGCCACGAGAGGCCCTCCCAACGGAGCACACCGAACCCTCCGACGACGCGGACCGACCCGGCGGGGTGCCGCTGCACGATGGTGGCGTCGAGCGATTTGGCGAGCACACCGAGGTCGCGTTCGGAACCGGCGGGGCGATCGAAGACGATCAGCTCGCTCGTGCCGTCGGTGCGCCGCAGGAGCCAGCTCGACAGCCCGTCGGCGAAGCGGCGGGCGGCCGGCAGAGGTTGCCCACCCAGCGGCGCGTGGGTGATGTCGAGCTGCGTGCCCGACACCCACGTGGATGGTTCCGCCGTCGGCTCGAGGATGGTACCGGTGCTCACGATCCGCCGTTCGTGGACGGGAGGGCGCAGCGCCTGATCGATCTCCTCCATCACCAGCCCCCGGACGGCGTCGGTGATCTCCAGGCGCAGCCCACTCTCCTCGAGCTCCTCTGCGAGGCGTCGCATCCGCCCCGATCCGGGCCCGGTCATGAGGCTGAACGCTACCCGCGTCGTCCTTGCGCCCTCCCGATCGCGGCGGACACGGTGCGGTTCACGGCACCCTCCTGCCCGCCCGGGGGCTGGCAGTGCCCGGCGCGCCCGCTCTATAATTCACGGGACGCACGAGTCGACACGAAGGGAGGTGGGGCACATGAAAGCTGAACCGCACAGTCCCCAACCTCCACAGCCGTGCCCCGGCGTCCTGCACGCGTCTCTCTGACCTGCGGACCTCTCTGACGCAGCGTCATCCGACGCACTGACGTCGGGGGACGTCTCTCCTCTTGCCGCCGGCGGTGGTCGCGCCGCCCCTGGCACCCGTGGCCGCTCCCGTGCGGTCGCCCGTCACCGAAACACCCTGCGGACGGTGGAGCCGTCCTTCGACGACCTGTGTGCCGCCCCTGACGGCCGGCGCCGGGGCGTCGAACGAGGTGCTCCCCCACAGATCGAAGGAGACACCTGTCATGAACCTGCACCTCGCACCACCCGGCACCAACGACGCGACGACGGCCGACGCCGCCGTCCTCGACGAGTCCCACCTCGGCAACATCAACGGCGCCCTGGGGACCATCGCCTACGGGGACACGGCGGCCCGTCCCGGCCTGTCGCTCAAGTGGAAGACCCTGCTGGCCATCGTGGGCCCGGGCCTGATCGTCATGGCCGGGGACAACGACGCCGGGGCCTTCAGCACCTACGCCCAGGCCGGCCAGAACTACGGGACCCACCTCCTGTGGACCCTGCTGCTCCTGGTCCCGGTGCTCTACGTCAACCAGGAGATGGTGCTGCGCCTCGGGGCCGTGTCCGGGGTCGGCCACGCTCGCCTCATCTTCGAGCGCTTCGGCAAGTTCTGGGGAGCCTTCAGCGTCATCGACCTCTTCATCCTCAACGCGCTCACCATCGTCACCGAGTTCATCGGGATCTCCCTGGCCATCGGGTACCTGGGCCTGCCCAAGGTGCCGACGGTCGTCATCGCCACGGTGGCGGTCATCGGGGCCGTGAGCACGGGGAGCTTCCGGCGCTTCGAGCGGCTGTGCCTCATGCTCGTCGCCTTTTCGTTGCTCCTGGTTCCCCTCGTCCTGATGGTCCACCCGCCCGCCGGCCAGGTGGCCCGGGACTCCCTCGTGCCCAGCCTGCCCCACGGCGCGCCGCTGTCGACGGTGATGCTGCTCGTCATCGGGATCGTGGGGACGACGGTCGCTCCTTGGCAGCTGTTCTTCCAGCAGTCCTATGTCATCGACAAGCGCATCACGCCCCGCTGGATCAACTACGAGCGTGTCGACCTCGTCATCGGCATCGTCATCGTCATCGTCGGCGGGCTGGCCATCATGGCCATGTCGGCCGCCACCTTCGCCGGGCACCCCGGGTTCGGCAACTTCACCGACGCCGGTGGCACCGCGGCCGGCCTCTCCCACTACATCTCACGCACCGTCGGTGACCTCTTTGCCATCGCCCTCATCGACGCCGCCATCATCGGGGCTGCCGCCGTCGGCCTGTCCACGGCCTACGCCACGAGTGACATGCTCGGACTCAAGCACTCCCTGCACCGCCCGGTCTCCCAGGCCAAGGGCTTCTACGTCTGCTACTCGCTCCTCATGGTCCTGGCCGCCACGTTGGTGCTCACGCCGCACGTGCCGTTGGGACTCCTGACCGAGGGCGTCCAGGTCCTGGCGGGCGTCCTGTTGCCGAGTGCGAGCGTGTTCCTGCTGTTGCTCTGCAACGACAAGGCCGTGCTCGGGCCGTGGGTGAACAGCAAGAAGCTCAATGTCCTCACCGGCGTGATCGTCGGCGTGCTCGTGCTCCTGTCGGTGGTCCTCACCGCCAGCGTCCTCTTCCCCCACATCACCGGCGGCCAGATCGAGGCCGTGCTCATGGGCGGGGTGGGCGTGGGCCTGGGGGTGGCCACCTACCTCGTCGTCCAGGCCCGCCGGAACCGTGACCAGGTCACCGTCCACGACGCCCTGGCCGAGACGGTCCGCCGCGATGCGTGGCGGATGCCCGCCCTGTCGCGCCTCGAGCGCCCGGTGATGAGCCGCCAGCGCAAGGTGGGACTGCTCACCTTGCGCGGCTACCTGCTGATCGCCTTCGTCCTCGTGATCGTGAAGATCGTCGAAGTGGCCCTGCACTGACCTCGGCGCGCGCCGACGAGATCAGGACGCCGTGGCCCGGCTCGGCCGCTTCTGCCGCCGGCCCGGCGTCCGATGGGTGCGGTGCGGGGTTCCTCCTGCGGGCTTGCCGCTCCCTGCGGGCTTGCCGCTCCCTGCGGGCTTGCCGCTCCCTGCGGGCTTGCCGCTCCCTGCGGGCTTGCCGCTCCCTGCGGGCTTGCCGGTGGCGGCGGGGTGCCCGGTGGCGGCGGGGTATCCGGCGGGCAGGCTGCCCAGAGACGACAGGGGCCGCACGAACAGAAGGCGGGCGTTGGGGTACCCGACGGCGCCCGGCAGCCAGGCGTGGAAGGCGATCCACGCGTTGCCCTTCGGGTCCCGGAAGATCGAGGCGCCACCGGGCCCCGCCAGGTTCGGCTGCGACGCGTAGAACGGGCCGCTCAGGGGTTTGGTGCACGGGCCCAACGGGCCCTGGCACACCGCCACCCCGATGGCATAGGACGCGCTGTTCCAGTTGTTGCCCGAGTAGAAGAGGTCATAGGACCCCCCTGACGACCACATGAAGGGCCCCTCCACGACAGTTCCCTCCCAGGGTTGGCTGGGCTGGAGCAGAGTCGTCGGTGCGCTGTGCGCCGCCACGGTGATCCCCGAGGGCGCGAGAGCCTCGGCCCAGATCGTGGACGGCTGGCCTCCTGCGCCGTTCGACTTCCAGGTCAGATACGGCTTGCCCGACGCGTCGGTGTAGGGCGCGGGATCGATGGATCCGCCCAGGGAGTCCTGGCAGATGAGCGGCCCACGGGAGGAGTCGACGAACGGGCCACCGGGGCGGCGCGCCTGCGCCACCGAGATGCACTGCTTGGAGCCGGGGCCCGATCCGTCGACCGTGGCGTAGTAGAGGAGGAACTGCCCGCGGTGGCGCAGGACTCCCGGCGCCCATGTGTACCCGGTCGTCGACCAGGAGGCGGGCTTGGGCAGTGCGTCTCCCACCGTCTTCCAGTGCGAAAGGTCGCTCGACTCGATGATCTGGATGTTCCCGCCCGCCGAATTGGTCGCGTACGCGTAGTAGGTGCCACCTGCGTCGATGACGTCGGGGTCGGGGAAGTCGAAGGGGTAGGCGGGCCCGCCCGGGCCGCCTCCCTGCAGGCTCTGGCACGGGACCGCCACACCGCCGATCGTGGCGATGGCGCTCGGCTGCTGCCCGGCTTGAAGGTCCCTGACCGCCTGCTGCACTCCCGACACGCACGTGTCGAGGGTCGTGATGTCGACGTTCTGCAGCTCGAGGCCCTGCTTGGCCTGGGCCAGCTGCTGATCGGCGGCGGCCAGCTCGCCCGAGAGCTGGTCCGAGCTCACCTGCTTCTCCGCCAGCGTGGCGCTCGTGGCCCCGAGCGACCGCTGCGTGGCGGCGAGGCGACGCGAGGTCCCGCTGAGCTCGCCTCGGGCGTCCGTCAAGCCAACCTGCGCGTGGTGCAGTCGCACCTGTGTCAGGAGGTCGTCGACGACGCCGTAGGAGAGCAGACCCGCGAGCACAACGCACCCGACCCACCACCGCACCCGGTGGCTGCGCCGGACCTTCTCACCCGCGCCGGGCCCGGTCACGCCACCCCTATCCTGCCGCCGGGCGCGCCGCGTCACAGCTCGTGGAGACCGACCCGAGTGACGCGAGCGCGCCCTGCGTCTGTCCTACCGCGATCTGGTCGAGTGCCTGGGTCACCCCACCGAGACAGGTGTGGAGCGCCGAAATGTCGAATCCCGCCAACACGAGGCCCTGCTCGGTCGACGAGATGGCCGCGTTCGTCGTGGCGAGAGATGTCTGCGCCTGGGCGATGCCGGCTTCCAACGACTGCACCTCGATCACCGTCGCCCGCATCTGTGCCTGGGTGGCGGCCAGGCGCGCCGCTGCTCGCGCCTGGCTGTTGTGGGTCGAGGCCAACGTGTGCGTGGTCCGGCGCACCTCGGCGCGACCTCGGAGGTCGGTCGCCACCAGGACGCACAAGACACCGAGGATCACCAGCGCGAGGGCCACGGTCGCCGTCTTCCCGAGCGTCACGGGGGCCGTCTTCTCGAGCGGCTCGCCACTCCGGGGTGGCTCGAGGTTCCCGGTCGCGGGCCTCTCGCCGACGAACACCGCTTCTCGGGACATCTCGCCCAGAGGTCTAGAGATCGATCCCGTCCTCGGCCTCGAGGAGATCACCTTCCTCGGACGAGAGGAGCGCGATGGCACGCCGCAACTCGTTGCACAGACGGTAGATCTCGTCGTGCGAGAACGGCTCCTGGCGCCTGCCGTCCCGGATGTCCTCGGCCACGACCACCAACGAGCAGAGTTCGTCTGTGACCTCTTCGCGTGCCATGAGCCCCAATGCTACGAGGACGACGCCCACTGCGCGTCGGGGAGCCCGTCCGGCTCCGGTCCGCCTGCCGTCCGCCTCCCGCCGGGGCGGTCAGTACCGCTTCACGCTCCAGAGAAAGGTGACCGTCGTGGTGTCCGCCGAATCCGAGACGCTCAACGTCACGTGCGACCGCCCCCGCGCCGTGGGGATGCCCGCGATCGCGCCGGAGCTCGGGTTGATCGACAAGCCTCTCGGCAGGCCGGTCGCCCGGTACGCCAGGGTCTCGCTCGGCGACGCGTCGAGGGCATGGATCGGCACGCTGACGGCCGTCCCGAGCGGGGACGTCTGTTTGCCCGGGTTGGTCACGGCGATCGGCGTCCAGCACGTGGTCGGCCCCGAGAAGATCGGTGCAGTGGTCACCGGGAGATCGCTGGGAGGGTCCATCGTGATCGTCGGATTGTCCGGATCCGTGACCGAGTTGGCGCGGGTCCATGTGCTCTCACAGGCGCGCAGGGCCCGCTTCTCCGGTTGGTGTCTGGATCCGGCGTCGCCCCCCGCCCACATGTCGAACCGGTAGAGGTGCGAGGCGTTCCAGTTGGCGTCGCATTCCGAGCACTCGTCCTCGTGGATGAAGTAGCGCTTCATGTACGGGACGTAGATGATCTGGCACCAACCCACTTCGTTGACGTCGGTGGCGAAGGTGATGGGATTGGAGTATGTGCCCACGCCGCCGGCCGAGCCGTGGATGCAGGGATGGGCGATGCCGGTGCCGGGTGGCGAATTGTCGGCGTAGCCGTACAGGGTCATGAACGCCTTCACGGTGGTGGGGCCCTGGGCGTTGGCCACCGTCGGGGTGCCGATGATGCCGAGCGCTGCGGCCGGAACCGCCAGGAGCAGGAGGCTCCGGGGCGACCGGCGGCGGCGCTTCGAGGTCACGGATCGAGCGTACCCGACCACATTCGACGTCGTCGGACCGCCGTCAGTACAGCGGCGACCAGCTGCTGGTGCGCAGCAGCTTGCTCTCCCAGGTGTCACGGAAGGCCAGCGCGTCGTGCATGAACTGGCCGGGCTGGCGGTGCATGGGGTCGGTGTCGTGGGTGAGCAGGTGCAGGAGCACCTGGTTGTTCACGATCTTCTGCATCAGGATCGCCTCTTTGCGCACACCTGTTCCGAACGCCACCTGGAATACCGCCTGAATGTCGAGAAGGTTCGCCGCCCGTTCCTTCATCGGCTCGTAGTACCCGGTCCCCCAGAACTCGACGTAGTCGTCGATGGGCGCATGAGGCCAACCCGTGTCCTCCATGTACAGCGAGAGATCGTGAGTGGCGCCGTCGGTGGGGACCGTCGCCAGGTCGAGCTCGAGCATCGGCGACCAGTGCACGGGGAAGAGCAGCTTGCCCCGGACGCCGTGGCGAAGCTCGTCCACCTTGCGGGCCCACTCCTTCAAGTCGCCGCGCTGGATGCGCCGCGCCAGGTCCTCCCACGCCGCGCCGTCGCGCAGCGCGGTGATGGTCACGACGTTGTAGGCGGGACCGCTCCCGTGCGCGTGGTGGCAGAACCAGAGCAATCGGGCGTCACCGCCTTTGGCGAGCGTCGGCATCCACTCGTCGCGGAACGCCGATTCGAACTCCTCCTCGGCAGCCCCCTTGACCTGATGTGTCTCGTGCAGGAAGAGCATGGCCGGTCACTGTAGGACCTTCCGGGGTCTCTTCACCTGACGGGGGACCTCGCTGGGAACCGGTCACATCGGTGAAGGGCTTGCGTCCACCTCCTCCTGCCCCGGGGCCTGCTTCGCGCCTCCTCGCCCCGTTCCACCTCCTGCTGCTCCGGCACCTCCCTCGCCGCCGGCGCCCCGTTCCACCTCCTGCTGCTCCGGCACCTCCCTCGCCGCCGGCGCCCCGTTCCACCTCCTGCTGCTCCGGCACCTCCCTCGCCCCCACGTCGCCCCGTTCCACCTCCTGCTGCTCCGGCACCTCCCTCGCCCCCACGTCGCCCCGTTCCACCTCCCCCTGCCCGGAGCCTTCCTACGCGGCCCCCGTCGCCCCGCTCTCCTTCCCCCGCCCCCGGGGCCTGTCCCACATTCACCTTTGGCCCCTCTGACCACTGCTGCATCTCATGTCATCCTGCTGGCACTGATACACCCCCATGCCACCATGCCGGATGATGATCGCCGACTTGAAGAACGCCCGCCGGGAGATCAGCCGCCATGTCGCCACCGCCGACCCCGACCTCGTCACCTCCGGGCAGGCTGCCGCACTGGTCGAGCTGTTCGCCGAGATCGAGCGCCTGGGCGCGGCGGGCCGCGTCCTCTACGCCCGGCGGG
>JGI12269J14319_10000531_pt1 | contig 36603 bp, 29 predicted proteins | sample PeaSoiSIISIP2007_FD_14319 | JGI IMG/M metagenome (IMG submission 14319)
CTCGCGCGCAAACTCGTGTGCCTGTTCGATGGTCTGCATGTCTGCCGTCCTCTCTTTCGGGGCGATCCACTCGGCATCCCTCTTCGCAAAACGAAATTGCGCCGCAGCCCCCTCGCTGCTACAATAGGTCAACAGCATTGACATAATGTAGCAGTGTCGAAAGGGTATGTCAATATGGTTGACCTATTAGCCGAGGGAAATCTCGATGAAGCCCTGGAACTGCTGCATTTCGCCTTTCGGGCCGTCGTGGCGCGGCCGGACCGGATGCTCGGCTCGCGCGGTCTGTCTCGAGTCCACCACCGCATCCTATTCTTCGTCCGGCGCAATCCCGGCATGAGCGTTGGCGAGCTCCTCCGCATTTTGGGCACCTCGAAGCAAGCGCTGAATGCGCCGTTGCGGACCCTGCTGCGAAAAAAAATGGTTTCCTTGACGTCCGCCCCCGAAGACCGCCGGGTAAAACGAATCCATTTGACCGATGAGGGCAAAAGATTTGAAAAAACTCTGTCCGGCGATCAACGCAGCCGGTTCAAGGCGGTTTTCAAAATGGCCGGGAAACAAAAGGAACTCGCTTGGCGCGAAATCATGCGCTCCCTGGCTGACAAGTCCTTCAATTAGCAAGACGGTGGGACGCTGCGGAGGGACTCTTATCGGAATGTGCGACTTTCACCAGAATGTGAACTGGGCCATAACCGCTAGCCCCGTCTTCCGGGACTTGGCGTTCTGAATGCGCCCCACGAAGTTTTCGGTTCGGGTCGTCATCCGGGGACGCCTCGACGCGAACCTGCGAAGACAACCACGGCAGGTCAGAAGCTATTGCATAATGCGGGCGGCGATTACGAAGCCCTCCAGGCGGTGGACATCCTCACTTCCGTCGGACGGTCTTCGATCTGCCTCAAGCAGTCTTGTCCGCAGTCTCGGCACATTGGCCAGCGCGAGCATGAACTGAGGCGGAGGCGAGGCTCGTCCAGAATCGCCTGCATGCCCATAGACCTGGCAGCCACTTCAACCACTGCGGGCTTGTGGGTCTCTGGGCAAGTCACCAGCCTGGTCCCGCGAAACTTGGAATAAACTCGAATTCCCTGGATCACGCGGTAGCCCCAGTAGGGCGCCTCAAGGCCGAGAACGACGGCAGCAGCCATGAAAAGCGCGACGTCAAATGCCGCAACAAGTACGTTCATATGACCTCCTCTGAGTCCTGTGACTCACAGCTTGGACTGTGCCAAATCTGCCGAAGAAACGCTGTGATCCACAACACCCTGCCTTGTGATTCGGGAACTGGCCACATTTCGATGATCCCATTTCCGGGACCTAAATGGTTCAGTCATTGGTAGGGGTTCGCTCCCGAGTACGACGTCACTCGGGCAACAGCGGGTAACTATGCCCGTATGAACAAAGACCGGAGCTGCTGGAATTCGCCGAGATCAGCTCTCGCCAGCGCGGTCCGAACAGTGAAATCTTATTTCTTGCTTTGATGCGTGGCCATCGCCGGCACCCAGGCGGGCGTGCCCTGTTCCCACTTATCGCTGGTGATGGGCCGCTGGTTCGACCCGTCCGCATTCATCACGAAAAGCTCCGCGTAGGGCTGTGGGCTCCCGTCATAGAGCGGCGTTTCATCGCGAAAGCCCAAGCGCGCGCTGCTGAACACGATGTACTTGCCGTCGGGCGACCACGCACAGTGAGCGTCGTTTCCGGGGGAGTGCGTCAATTGCTGGAGGTCGGTGCCATCCGGCCGGATGGTGAAAATTTCGTAAGAGTTTGTGCCGCCCGTATCGCGTGTGAAGCCGATGCGATCGCCCAGCGGCGACCACACGGGGAAGTTGTCCTGCCCCGACGTGAGCGTGGTGCTCTTGCCGTCTTCCACGTTCAGGATTTGAATGCTCCGGTCATCCTTTTTCCAGACGCGATACACGATGTGCTTGCCGTCCGGCGCCCAGCTCGGAAAGCCGCTATTGAGCGGGCCGCTGGTGAGTTCACGCTTTTCGGACCCGTCCGCACGGATCATGATGAGTTGCGAAGGTTTGGTTTCGCGGTCGTTGAAAATTGCCCCGTATCCGAAAACAACCCATTGCCCATCCGGCGACCACGATGGCGAGAAGGCTCCTCCGCCGTCTTGCTCGAAGAGCTGCTTGCGGTTCGCTCCGTCCAGATCGCTCACGTATACCGCAATCTTATCGAAGGGGGTGAGTCGGAGGGCGGCGACATCCCCGAAAGGACTGTTGGCCAACTTCCCGGTGCTCGAAATCGAGGGGAATTCGCCCGTGTATCGGAGTTCGAACGTCTGATCCTTGGAGTAGAGCGGCTGATTCTGCTTCGAATCGTAGGCGAACTTCTCATAAACCAATTGCTTGCCGTCGGGCGACCACGCAGGATTGCGGATCACTCCTGGAGCCGGCGCGTCCGCTCCATGCTCTCCCGTGGTGAAGGCCAATTCTCCCTTTTGTCCGGGTCCCTTGAGGAGGTACCCGATTCGGTCCGCGCTCAAGAACTGCGGCGATACTTTCAGGCCGGGGCCGGAGGTGCGCTCCGACCGGGCGCCCGTGGCCAAGTCCACGGAGATGATCTGCGAGACGGCGCTCCCAATAAAACGCGCCGCAAATGTATATTCGTCGTCCAAGCCGTAGAAGACGAGTTGCTTGCCGTCAGCCGACCATTTCGGCGAACCCGCCATTTCGCCTTCCGGCGTAAGTTTGCGCAAACCCTCGCCATTCGGCTGAATCACGTAGATGCTTGCCTCTTGAATGTGTTCGAATCCAGGCAGGGGGAATTTGTGCCTCCTGAAGTCCGTTCCCCGGTCGGAGGAAAAAGCGATCCATTTGCCGTCCGGCGACCAGGAAGGCCTATAAAAGCCATCCATTTTCCCCGCAGCCGCTTGCAGAGCGGGCACGCCCGTAAGATTGCGCGCCTTTCGTGTTTTGATATCCAGGATCCAGATGTTGCACGTTCCGGCGCCGCGCGTGGAAACGAAGGCCAGTTGATTGTCGTCCGGCGAAAGCGACGCCTGATCGTCAAATCCATCGTCGTCCGTCAGTCGCTCGAGGCCGGAGCCGTCCGCTTGGATTCGGTAAATATTCGCGGAGCCGTTGCGCTCGGACGTAAATACGATCCATTTGCCGTCGGCGGAAAACATCGCGTCGTAGTCCATGTTTCCACCGGAGTTGAGCTTGCGCTCCCCGCTTCCGTCCCCGTTGGCAATGAACAATTCTCCGCCGGAAGGTCCGATGCGGTTCGTCAAAATGGTGTTCTTGGCAGACGCCGGCTGCGCCGAGGTACGTGCCAAGGCCCCAAGCAGGAGAAAAAACGCCGTGACTGTCATTCCTAATTTTGTCATGGAGAACCTCCCTCTGACTCGCGCATCGTACGCTGCTCCTCTTCTTGACACAATGGATTTGCTGCGAGAGCGGGCCATGCCGACCTTGGCTGCGTTTTCCCGGTGTGCGGCGGATGTATCGACGGTCTACAATGCCGTGGCCATGAGCCTGTCGAAAACTGTCCGCTTGCTGCTCGCACTCGCTTCGGGCGTTGCGCTGGCGCTGGCCTACCCTTCCTTTAATATCCCAATTCTGGGATGGATCGCTCCGGCGTTTTTGATCGTCGCAGTGCTGGGGGAGCGGCCGCGATTCGCATTCCTGCTGGGATGGTTGCAGGGCGCGGCGTACTACGGGCTGAGTGTGCCGTGGTTCTATACCGTGATGCGGCAATACGGTCCGCTTCCTGTGATTCAGGCGGGAGCCGTGTTCGCGCTGGTCATCGTCGCGACGTCCCTGTTTCACGGCGCATTCGCCGCAGCGATTGCCTGGCTGGGAAAATTTGCGCCGGAGAAAGCGTGCCTCGCGGCGCCGTTCGTCTGGGTAACGATGGAGTTCGCGATGATGCACCTGCCCGCCATCGGCTTCCCGTGGAATCTGCTCGGATATGTGGCTGCCGGAAATCTTGCCCTGGTGCAAGTAACGGCAATCACGGGCATTTTCGGTCTCTCGCTTCTCGTCGCAGCGTACAACGGGCTTGCAGCCTGGGCCGTGCTGCAAATCTCGGAGCGTAGAAATGCAGGATTGAAATTGTGGGCGGGAGCGACGACCGCGCTTGTCCTCATTGGCGTCGTGGGGCCGCATTTTGTGCCGCGGGCCAACGCGGATCACGTCGCGCATCTTGTGCAGACGAATTTTCCCGTGTCCAACGGCTATCCCTCGAATTGGATGCAGGTTCACGCGGCGGAAATGGATCAGCTCGAAGCGATCAGTATCGGGGCGGCGCAAAAAGTTCCCGGCATCGTCGTGTGGCCGGAAGTTCCGGCGCCGTTTTCCCTGCAGGACGCAAATTTTCAGGCGCGCGCCGTGCGGATCGCGCGCGGAGCAGGGAACGGCTTTCTAGTCGGCGTGATCGATTTTAAGCCGCTGGGCAATGGCCAGAGTGGCGCGAACAACAGCGCTGCGCTGCTTGGCACGGACGGCGCACTCGATTTCATGTATGACAAGATCCATCTCGTACCCTTCAGCGAATACGTGCCGTGGAGGAAATGGCTTTTTTTCGCGCAGGGATTAACGGGGCTTATCGGCGATTTTCAGCACGGCTCGCAATATAAAGTCGGAAAAATTTCCGGCGGCCCTTTCAGCGTCTACATTTGCTACGAGGCGATTTTCCCGAATGAAGTCCGCCGCTTCACGCTGGCCGGCGCGCAACTCTTCATCAACATTTCGGACGATGGCTGGTTCGGCGGTTCGGGCGCACCGGGACAGCATTTGGCGATGGCCCGCGTGCGGGCGGTGGAGAACCGGCGTTGGCTGCTGCGCGACACGAACGATGGAATCACGGTTTCCGTCGATCCGTACGGGCGAATCGTGGCGCGGCTTCCGGCGGATATTCGCGGAGAACTGGACGCTCCGTACGCGTTTCGCGCGGACTTGACGCCGTATGCGCGCTGGGGCGACTGGCTCGCGTGGCTGTGCGTTCTCTTCGCGCTCGTGTTACTGTTGATTGCTGCGCGCGACACATTTGCGCGCAAAACTTCGTAATTCAGCGGGACACCACATCATGATGATCGAAGATTTACAGCGGCAGCAGGAAGAACTTCGCAAGCGCATCGAACTCGTGCGGAGCTATCTTTGACGTTGCCCGCAGCCGCGAAACCGTAGCCTCCCTGGAAAAGAAAATCGCGCAGCCGGATTTCTGGCAGGACCAGGAACAAGCCCAGAAAGTCATGCAGCAGCGCAAAGCGGCGGAGGCCGTTCTCGCTTCCGACGCGAAGCTGGAGACCATGGCCAGCGATATCGACACCTATTTCCATCTGGCCGAGGAAGAAAAGGACTCCGCGCAGCGCGATTCGCTCCTCAAGGAAACCGAGCGAGAAATGACCGCTGCCGAGACGTACGTTTCGGAACTCGAAACCGTCACGCTGCTCTCCGGCGAGAACGACCGCCTGAACGCCATCATGACCATCAAGCCCGGCGCGGGCGGCATGGAATCGCAGGATTGGGCGGAAATGCTGCTGCGCATGTATCTCCGCTGGGCGGAGCAAAAAGGATTTACGGCGACCGTCATGGACCTCACGCCCGGCGAAGGCGCCGGTTTGAAATCCGCGACGGTGCGCGTCGAAGGCGAGAATGCTTTCGGTTTTCTATCCACCGAAAGCGGCGTGCACCGCCTGATTCGGATTTCGCCGTTCGATCAGGCCGCGCGGCGCCACACGTCGTTCGCCTCGGTTTTTGTCATTCCCGAAATTGACGATCGGATTGACATCGTCGTGAAGCCCGAGGAAGTGCGTGTGGACACTTTTCGCGCGGGCGGCGCGGGCGGCCAAAACGTGAACAAAGTCGAAACGGCGGTGCGGATCACGCATCTGGCGTCTGGCATCGTCGTGCAGTGCCAGAACGAACGCAGCCAACACAAGAACCGCGAACTGGCCATGAAATGGCTCCGCTCGCGCCTGTACGAAGCAGAAATCGAAAAGCGCCAGGCGGAAACGCGCAAGCTGGACGACACCAAGCGCGACATCAGCTTCGGCAGCCAGATCCGGACGTACACGCTCCAGCCCTACCGCTTGATAAAGGATCACCGCACGAAATTTGAAATGGGCGACGTCGATCGGGTGCTGAACGGCGATCTCGATCCGTTTATTCGCATCTTTCTAATGGCGCGGCGAAAAGGGACGCTGGGGAGCGCTGCCGAGGCTTCAGATGATTCGTAGCTCGCTCGGTTGAAACCCGGGAGCATTACAACCTCACATTTTTGCAATTTACTGTTGACCCGTGACGTTTGGCCCCAATTCGTTGACAGGTTTGGGGTCGCATGTTAGCGTCGATTCGGACAAAAATGGACTCTCGCGCATAAGATGTGCCTGTTTTTCCTTGCGGATATTTTAGAAGGGGTGCTGGCTTGAGCGACAAGAATCGCAAATTTCTGTTTACCTCGGAATCGGTGACCGAGGGCCATCCGGACAAGATTGCCGACCAGATTTCCGACGCGGTACTGGACGCGGTGCTAACGGAAGACTCGGCCGGGCGCGTGGCTTGCGAAACGCTGGTGACGACCGGGCTCGTCATGGTCGCGGGCGAAATTACGACCAAGGCGGTCCTGGACTATTCCGACATTGCTCGCGACGTGGTGCGCGACGTTGGCTACACGCGCGCCAAGTACGGCTTCGACGCGGAAACCTGCGCTGTCATTTCCTCGCTCAAGCGACAGTCCCCGGATATTGCGATGGGCGTGGACACCGGCGGAGCAGGCGATCAGGGCCTGATGTTTGGTTTTGCCTGCGATGAGACGGAAGAGTTGATGCCGTTGCCGATTACGCTGGCCCACAAACTGGTGCAGCGCCTTTCCGAGGTTCGCCGCCAGGGCGTCGTCGACTTTTTTCGGCCGGACGGCAAATCGCAGGTGACGATCGAATACCACGGTGACCGCCCGGTGCGGGTGGATACCGTCGTCATCTCGACGCAGCACAGCGAATCCGTTTCCAACGTGGACCTGCAAAATGCCGTGCGCGATGAAGTGATCCACAAAGTGGTTCCTGAATCGCTGATGGATAGGAACACGAAATTCCACATCAATCCGACCGGACGCTTCGTCGTGGGCGGACCGATGGGCGATGCCGGCCTGACGGGCCGCAAGATTATTGTCGACACCTACGGCGGATACAGCCGGCATGGTGGCGGCGCGTTTTCAGGCAAGGACCCGTCGAAAGTCGATCGCTCGGCATGCTACATGGCGCGGCACGTGGCGAAGAATCTGGTGGCTGCGGGAATTGGGCGCAAAATTGAAGTGCAGCTTGCCTACGCGATCGGCGTCGCGGATCCCGTTTCCGTCATGGCGGAAACGTTCGGCACCGGCGCGATTCCGGATGAGAAGATTACCGACCTGATCCGCAGCACGTTTAAGCTCACTCCGCGCGGGATCATCGAATCGCTCAATCTGCGGCGGCCCATTTACCGCGCGACGGCTTCGTTCGGACATTTTGGGCGATCGGGTCCGGGCTTTACGTGGGAGTTGACGGACAAAGCGGGGTCGATTCGCAGCCAGGCTGGGCTTGGCGCCAAGGAAGTTGCCGTTCGCCGCTAACGGCGAAACGCATTCATGCCGAATTACGTAGCACAGCCACTCTTGGCTGTGCGGCTTTTGCAGCACTTATGACCGGTGAAAAGCGCACGGCCAAGAGTGGCTGTGCTACTTGAAGGACAGGAGAAATTCGCGTGACGAAGACGGTGCAGAGCACGGCTGGCGACGTTCGGGATATGAGCCTCGCGGAACAGGGCAAACGAAAAATCGAATGGGCCAATCAGCAAATGCCCGTTCTTCAATTGATCCGCAAGCGATTCATCAAGGAACAGCCGCTGAAGGGCGTGCGCCTTTCCTTGTGCTTGCACGTAACCAGCGAAACGGCAAACCTGGCCATCACGCTGCGCGATGGCGGCGCCGATCTGGTTTTGTGCGCCTCGAATCCGCTCTCCACGCAAGATGAAGTGGCGGCCTCGCTCATCAAGGATTTCTCGATTCCCACGTATGCGATCAAGGGCGAAGACAACGCCACCTATTACGCGCATCTGAACGCCTGTGTGGATCACAAACCGCAGATGACGATGGACGACGGTGCGGACCTGGTGACTTTGCTTCTCACCAAGCACAAGCATCTCGTCGCGGATGTCATCGGCGGCACGGAAGAAACCACAACCGGCGTGATCCGCCTGCGCGCCATGGCGAAGGATGGAACGCTGAAGTATCCCGTGATTGCAGTGAATGACGCGGAGACCAAGCATTTCTTCGACAACCGCTATGGCACGGGACAATCCACGATTGACGGCATCATTCGCTCGACCAATCTGCTGATCGCCGGCCTCAGGGTGGTAGTTGCCGGATACGGCTGGTGCGGCAAGGGCGTGGCGATGCGCGCCAAGGGCCTGGGCGCCGACGTAATCGTCACCGAGGTGAACGCGGTGCGAGCCATCGAAGCCGTGATGGACGGTTTCCGCGTGATGCCCATGGCGGAGGCCGCGAAGATCGGCGATATTTTTGTCACCGTGACGGGAAACAAATCCGTTCTGACTCACGACTCCTTTGAACGCATGAAGGATGGAGCGGTGATCTGCAATTCCGGCCACTTCAATGTCGAGATCGATATCCCGGCGCTCGAGAAAATGTCCATCGGGAAGCGCGTCGCGCGCCCGTTTGTCGAGGAATACTCGACCAAGGATGGCCGCCGGATTTATCTGCTGGGCGAAGGCCGCCTCATCAACCTGGCCGCCGCGGAAGGCCACCCGGCTGCCGTGATGGATATGAGCTTTGCCAACCAGGCGCTTTCCGCCGAATACATGATGAAGCACGCGTCGGATTTGAAGCCGCAAGTCTACGTCGTGCCCGAGGCCATCGACCGCCAGATCGCGAAGCTCAAGCTCGAATCGATGGGCGTCCAGATGGACAAGCTCACACCCGAGCAGGAGCTCTATCTCGCGTCGTGGTCCGAAGGCACATAACATCGCGGCCCAACAATCTCCGTGCAAAATTTGCGAGCGCTTCGGGCAATCTGCAATTGTCTGTTGAATGCATTGTGATACGATGCGTTTGGACCGCGACGTGTGCGTTATCATTCAGGTGTAATGTGCCGCCATCAGATCTTTTTCAACAATTCGTAGCCGCTGATTGTTACTCAATGACGGTGAGCGCGATTCTCAGTCTGAATCGACCCACGTTCACAAAGATACGATCATCCCTCTCGGGAAAACGAAGGAATCTTCCATTCAATTTCGTAGCAACTTACCCCGGGGAGGGAAAGGAAAAAATTGGCTTAAACGCGGAACTGAAACGGTACAAGAAGCAAGAGATAATGTTAACTTTTGCTTGGTTCAGAACAAGGGCGAACCCGCCAACCGAGTTTGGGAAGTATTCCGACCTTATTGAGTGCCTGCGAGGCCCCCATGTGGAAATGCCAGGTTCCGTCTCGGCAATCTTTAGATATGACAAGCAGAGAGCAACGTCTATTTTTGAGAGGATCGAATTTGCCGACCAAATGTCAATTTTTGATGAAGTAATAGGATTTACGGGGGTAAAGAAAGATCCAAGTGGGAAGGTTCTATATACGCTGCAGGTTTCGCTTGGGGAGAAGGAATTGGGACACCAAGTGGCGTTTTCGCGACCTATCAGACTCTCAGACGAATTGCCATTTATTCTATTGGAGAATGCTAGTACAATTTCATCATTAGCCCTAATGATAAAGCAGAACAAATGAGAATAATTCGACCCCCGCAGTCTGAAAAAGACAAGCCTATTTCTGCGCCGTTTAGAGCACAGAGACATCTTGTTCCAACCGTTTCTATGATATACGGCATGCAAGGTAAATTGGCGGGAAGCTACGCAACCGAGGATTGGGGTGAAACGACAATGGGAGGGTCGTTGGAGGTATCAGACCCCACATTCTTTTACGACCGTGCTTCTTGGGTGTCTCTTGAGGATCAAGCGTTCACGCAGCTTGTGATTGCAAAGCCCGTAGAGCAGATCGAATACGCCAAGACTATCGAATCTCAATTGAGAGAAGTTCTTGGCCAAAGGGACGAACTACATCAACTGAACTCGAAAGTTGACGAAATTGAACGCAAGTTGGAGTTGGTGCTTGAAAAACTTCGTGCGTTTGAGCCACTCACAGCATGCCTAACGATCCCGATTGAAAATTTCATTTCAAAACCATATCAAGTGGTGCGCCCGTTTACAGCAGTTCTCATTCCTTCTGAGGGTGGATTTGAGGCATCCTTTTACGACGCCAATCTGTCCACATATGGCGACACTGAAAGCGAAGCCATCGAAAACCTCAAGGAGTTGTTATTGGATACTCTTGAAAGATTGAATGAACTCAACGACGATGACCTAGGGCCTGGCCCGAAGAAACAGAAGGAAATATTGACCTCTCTTATTGCGCGTGTTCCAAGCTAGCAGATCTCATGTTTACCCAAAAACATGCCGAGGCAATTGCAAGAAAACTAGGCTGCGTATATAGAGAAGCTAGTGCACACAAATATGCTGAACTTTTCGTTGGTGGAAAACTAGTTGCTTCGTTTGGAATTAGGCGCGCTTCGCGAGAGGTGCCGCACAACCACATTCCGAGGTCGCTCTACATGAAGCAGAGTGAGTGTCGAGCGCTACACGACTGTTCGATGTCGAAAGAGAGTTACTTGGAACTCTTGCGGCAAAAAGGTCAAATCCCCAGCGAGACTCAAGCGGAATAGACGTTTTGCAATCGAGGCATTGGACGTACCACCAATGATGCGGGACTTCGCCAACTGGGCGCTTGATACCGCGAAAGTGCGCGGCGCAACCTACGCCGATGCGCGCGTCATGGATATCCGCCTCCGCGATCTCTCCACAAAAAACGGCCAGGTCGGCACGCTCGCCGAATCGGAATCCTGCGGCATCGGCATTCGCGTCATCGCTCAGGGATCATGGGGCTTTGCTTCCACCGATCGCTTGACGCGAGAGGGAATCGCCGCCTGCGCCGCCGAAGCCGTGGCCATCGCGAAAGCGTCTGCGCTCGCCAAAAAGCATGACGTGGAAATGGTGCCGGTCGACGCCTACCAGGACACCTGGCAGAATCCCTTCGTCAAAGACCCGTTCCAAATTCCCATCGAGCGGCAACTGGATCTGCTGCTGGCGGCCGACCGCGAAATGACGCGCGTCAAGGGCGTAACGGTGGCGGAAACTTCTATGAACTTCCGGCGCATCGAGCAATTTTTCGCCTCGTCGCTCGGCTCGGCCATCCATCAGATCAAAATGCAGTCGGGCGCGGGAATCGTCGCGACGGCCTTCGCCGGGAATGAGATTCAGAAGCGCTCGTATCCGAACAGCTTCGGCGGCCAGCACATGCTTGCGGGCTACGAACTCGTGGAATCGCTCGACCTCGTGGGCAATGCCCTGCGCGTCGCCGTGGAAGCGGTCGCGCTGCATTCGGCGGCGCAATCTCCGGAGGGCGCGAAAACGATTATTCTCGACAGTTCGCAGCTCGGCCTGCAGATTCACGAATCCATCGGACATCCGATCGAGCTGGATCGAGTGCTCGGCATGGAAGCCAATTTTGCGGGCATGAGTTTCCTGACGACGGAAAAACTGGGCAAGCTGCGATACGGTTCCGACATCGTCAACGTCGTAGCCGACGCGCGGCTCGAGCACGGGCCGGGCCTCGGCACGTTCGGCTACGACGACGAAGGTGTTCCCGCGCAGTGCACGCCAATCATCTCCGACGGACTCTTCACTGGCTACTTGTCCAATCGCGAGACGGCTGTTTCCATCGGCTTGAAACGCTCCGGCGGCACGATGCGCACGGAATCGTGGAACCGGCTGCCGATCATCCGCATGACCAACATCAGCATTCTTCCCGGAACGTGGCGCTACAAGGATCTGATCGCCGACACGGACGATGCGATTTTGATGGAAACGAATCGCTCCTGGTCCATCGACGATCGCCGCTATCATTTTCAGTTTTCGACGGAAATTGGCTGGGAGATCAAGGGCGGCAAGAAAACGCGGATGCTGAAAAATCCCAGCTACAGCGGCATCACCACGGAATTCTGGAACAGTTGCGACGCGATTTGTTCGCGCGAACACTGGACGCTCTGGGGCACGCCCAATTGCGGCAAGGGCCAGCCCATGCAGACGATGGGCACAGGGCACGGCGCATCGCCGGCGCGCTTCCGCAACATCAAGGTAGGCGCCGCGTTCGCGAAATCATGAGTGTAGCTTGGCATCGATCTATGTAGCGCCCGCCTTCAGGCGGGCAAGTGCTGGCAGAGTCAGCCTCGTAGGACAAGCTTTGTGGGTCGGACCTTCAGGTCCGACTTTATAGGTGACCGAGGAAGGGCTTTTAAGCCCTGGAGTTTCAGGGGCTAAAGCCCCAAGAGTTGCCGATCTTTTATGTCGGAGCTAAAGCTCCGACCCACAAACCGAGTTGACAGTTTGACGTGTGCTTTTTATTGAAGGATTTGTGGCCAAGAAAACCAAACAATCCGTAAAGAAAGGTCGAACTGGCCCGCGACGTAAATCCGGAGCGGCTGTGGCCGGCTTGCATCTGCTTTCCGACGCGGACATGCGGCGCATTGCGGAGCGAGTTTTCAAATTCAGCGACGCGGACGAAACCGAAGTTGAAATCGGCATGATCTCCGACGCGCTGACGCGCTTCGCCAACAACACGATTCATCAAAACGTCGCGGAGCAAGTGCTCGCCGTTTCGGTGCGAACCGTGCTCGACGGCCGCACGGCGCGCGCGACCACCAACAAGACCGACGACGATTCGCTGCGCCGCGTGGTCGAAACTTCGAAGTCGCTCGCGCGCAGCCAGCCGCGCAATCCCGATCTACTGCCGATGCCCGGTCCGCAAAAATACGCCAAGGCCGTGCGCTATTTTGAGAACACCGCCTACGCGACTCCGGCCGACCGCGCCCGCGCCGTGGTGCGCGTCGCGCAGATGGCCGAGAATAACAAGCAAACGGCCGCCGGCATTTTTTCGACGGGCGTAACGCAAACGGCGATTGCCAACACGAAGGGCCTCTTTGCATCGCATCGCCAGACGCGCGCCGAATTTTCAATCACCATTCTCGAATCCGATTCCTCCGGCTGGGCCAAGGCCAATTCACCCGATCTCGCTCGAATCGATGCCACGGCATTGGCTCGCAGCGCGAGCGAAAAATCAGCCGCCTCGCGCAAACCGGGCGAGGCCGCGCCCGGACGCTGGACCGTGATTCTTGAACCCTCGGCCGTGCTCGATCTCGTCGGATTTCTCTTTTACGATTTTGCGGGCACGGCGATGGTGGACCAGCGCTCGTGCTTCAACAAACGCATGGGCAAAAAAGTCCTGGGCGAAAATATCACGCTCCACGATGACGCGTATCACCCGCTACAGTCGGGCGCGCCCTTCGACGGCGAAGGAATTCCGCGCCAGAAAATTCTGCTCGTGGACAAAGGCGTTCCCACCAATCTGGTGTACTCGCGCGCCACCGCCAAAAAAATGAAAGCCAAGCCCACCGGCCACGGCTTTTCCTTGCCCAATGATATGGGCGAGGCGCCGATGAATCTGGTTTTTGGTGGCGGCAAGGCTTCGGTGGACGAAATGGTGCGTTCCACGGAGCGCGGCATCCTGGTCACGCGCCTCTGGTACATCCGCGACGTCGATCCCTACGAAAAAGTGCTCACCGGCATGACGCGCGACGGAACGTTTTTGGTTCAAGACGGAAAAATCGCCGGCGGCGTTCGAAATTTCCGTTTCAATCAGGGCATTTTGGAGATGCTTTCGAACGTCGAGATGATGGGCCCGGCCGTGCGCGCTGCGGGAGAAGAATCCTTCGAAATGGTCGTCCCGCCGATGAAGGTGCGCAACTTCCACTTCTCCGAGGTCACGAAGTTCTAGCGCTGTTACTTGTCGTGCCCCTTGACGGCCTTCTGCTCCAGCGATTCTCCTCCGTGCAGCAAGCGGTCCTCGCAGGCGATAAATTCCTCGAGAGTCCAATCCGGGTGGTACCTGTAAATCGTGCGTCCCGTCCAGGGCTTTGTGAATGCTTTGGGGTCGTCGAACGTCCAGTCGATCTGCAACCGGTCATGATTCACGCGCCGCACGCGCCACACAGCGTGCAAGGCGTCACTATGAGGATGGCCTGCCCGATCGAGCCAGGTGATGTCTTTTAGACCGATCGTGTCGACTACGAGGGTGTCTCCATCCCACTTGCCAACCGATTGGCCCATGTAGGTGGGATCCGGGTCCTCGGGAAGTTTTCGTCCATCCGTCCAGATGTGGCTCACCGCGTAATCTTTCTCGAAGAGAATGAGCACACGATCACGGATCTGAACGATCTCGAAGGGAAAAACTTCAGTCATGAGGCGGGGCATTCCGGTCGGAAAACAGCTCGCTATGGTCGGGTCCAAGTCCACTCGTCCATTGGTGATGCTGGGCTGTCCCGGGTCGTCGTTTTTGTTCGCCTTCCACTTCAACTCTGCCCAGGGCTGGAACGAAGGATCCTCTTTTGGGTTGAAGGTCGGACCCATCTCAGTAATATTTGCCCAAACTCCAGTCAGGTCTGGCGCGTGGACGGCAACCTGTGCCTTTTTTGTTCCTGTTTGTCCGGCGGGCTGAGCGAATATCACGGGCGAAAAAGCGATTGCCGTCAAAATCGCAAAGATCGGTTTCATCCATCGATTAGGCATATCGAGGCTCTCCATCCAAATGCGATCAGATTCACTACAGCACGGCGGGCAGGCGCTGCAACGGCTGAGAGGCGCCACTCCTCAATTTTGTACGGCAGGGGTAAGCACTCGGCCGTCGGCGAAAGTAATCTTGCTAAAATTAATGTAGTTGCCGCCGCCCTTGACGCGGTGGCCAACCAGAGTGATCTCGTCCCCAATCTTCACGGTATTCTTACTCCAGCCCTGCCGGGACAACGTGTTCGGGCTATTCGTTTCGGCGATCCATTTTTCGACGGCCCCGTTCTCGCCGGTAACATCGAGATGGATCAGCGCGTGGGGATTGACCCACTCGAATTCCGTTACGGTCCCCTTCACGGTGGCGGTGGACGTCACGTCGTAATTCGACCTGCCGTGATGCGCAAGCACCGGCCCGGAAAGCAAGAGAAGACCAACGGCCCCGAGGAACGTAGCCAGCAGCTTATTTTTCATTTGAGTACCCTCTTGGATTTCAACCCTATCCTTGTGCAGAACATATGCCAGCCGCCCGTTGGTGTCAATCTCAGTTCGCCCGGACACACAATCGGTTGACTACACCAAAGCGGCTTCCAGTTGACACGTCTGGGGAGGCGGACTAGGCTTTCGGGCAAAAGAGAAGCTCAAGACGGAGTTTCGGTTAATCTTGAAGAGTGACGTTAGACATTTTTTTGGCATGACCTCAACGAGCCGCGTCTTTCAAAAAAGGAGCCCATGATGATTGCAACCTCCGCCCGGGCGACTGACCAACCAGCCGTAATCCGCCGGGCCCAGCCTAAGGATATCGATCCTTGCGGGGTCATCTGCTACGACGCATTTACCACACTCAACAATCATCATAACTTCCCGCCGGATTTCCCATCCCCGGACGTAGCGAAACATGTGATCTCCATGATGTTTTCGCATCCTGGTTTCTATTGCGTTGTTGCGGAGCAGGACGGAAGAGTTGTGGGGAGCAATTGCATGGACGAGCGCTCCGCCATCGCGGGCATCGGTCCAATCACAATTGATCCTTCGGTTCAAAATGCAGGCGTAGGACGCCAATTGATGATGGCGGTTATGAGTCGAGCCGCGGAGCGGCGTTTCCCGGGAGTGCGGCTTGTGCAAGCGGCCTTTCACAACCGGTCGATGTCACTTTACGCGAAGCTTGGCTTCGACATCCGGGAACCGCTTGTTGTGATGCAGGGCCGGCCGATCCACCAGATTCCACACGGCTATTCGGTTCGTCCCGCAGTGGCAGACGACCTCGAGGCCCGCAACGCGCTATGTCGGCGCGTGCACGGTCACGACCGGTCAGGAGAAATGTCGGACGCCATCGCTCAGGGAGTCGCTCGCGTCGCCGAACGAGACGGACGGATTACTGCCTGCGCTTCAATCGTTGGTTTCTTTGGGCACGCGGTCGCCGAGAACACAATCGACCTTCAAGCGCTCCTTGGTGGCGTCGACGAGTTTGCTGGACCGGGGTTTCTCCTGCCCGCCCGCAACACTGAACTTTTCCGCTGGTGCTTGAACCAAGGCCTTCGCGTAGTCGAGCCGATGACACTGATGACCACGGGCTTGTATAGCGAGCCCGCCGGTGCCTTTCTGCCTTCGATACTCTATTGATGAACCAACGTCACGGGCTCACCGACCGATCTGCGTGAAAGTTGCAATCGCCCATACGCAGCGCTTTTGAGGACTCATGCGAACCCGGTTATCCTCCGTAGCATCTAGGTGATGGCGGGCTCCAAGTAGAGCTCGCAGCCGCGGAGTGATACAGTCGGGTAAAACCAAATGGACCGACGCAGATTCATTTCGATTGCTGGGGGAGCGGGGCTGGGGTTGCTGCTGCCCTATGCCCTGTACCGTTCGCTGGCGTATGGATTTGGCGCTTCGTACGTCAACGTGAGGGCTTACGAGAAGTTTGGGCCGGAGGCGGCGCTGCGGGCGATTGCGCCGGTGGATCAGTTTTACGTCACGTCGTCGCACGGCGAGCCTGCGGTGGACGTGAACAAATGGTCGCTAACGATCGACGGGCTGGTCACGGATCGGCTCCACTTCGACTATGACGACGTTCGAAAGCTGGCGCCTTATGAGACGACGCTCACGCTGGAATGTATTTCGAATGAAATTGCGGGCGGCCTGATTGATACGGCCGACTGGCGCGGGACGCTTCTTCGGCCCTTGCTGGAACGCGCCGGGCTGAAGGCGAATGCGAAGTACGCAATCCTGTCCGCCGCGGAAGGATACACGACCGGACACACGATCGAGCGACTGATGCGCGGGGCAAATTTTCTGGCCTATGACATGGACGGCGAGCCGCTGACGCGCATCCACGGGTTTCCTTTGCGTGTGCTCATGCCCGGCATTTACGGGATGAAGACGCCGAAATGGCTTACGCGCATCGAGCTTGTCGATAAAAGCCATCTCGGCTACTGGGAATGGATGGGCTGGTCGGACACGGGCGAGCGGCAATTGCAATCCGTGATCGACGATCCGCACGACGCGCAACAGATCGCGGGACAGAGTTTTGTCGTGACGGGATGGGCGGTCACGAATGAAGTGGGAGTCGCGAAAGTGGAAATTTCGACGGACGGCGGCGCCACTTGGAATTCCTGCCAGATTTTCAGCAATCCGATGCCGTCGCAAATGTGGGCGTTCTGGCGCTACGTGTGGGCCAATCCACAGCAGGGAAAACACGAAATTCAAGTGCGCGCCACCGATTCGAATGGCAAGTTGCAGACGTCTTCCCGTTCAGGCGAATGGCCGGATGGCGCGACGGGGTATCACTCCGTGACAGTCAATGTGGCGTGAGGGGCGCGGTTTGTGATTTGTGAATCGTGTGGGACGGAAGTGACTGGTGACTTGTGACCGGTGACTGGTGGAAAACGGTTCGGATATTACGGCGTGGTGAACGTCAGGCTGTTTACGGCTTTGGCGATTACGTTTTCCTGGACTTGGATCAGGTCCGAATCCGCATAGGTCATCCCCAGCAAAGTGAACGCGTCATTCCCCTTTAGAAGCGTTAAAAGTGTGACCGACCAATCGCGGCCGTCGGCGGTTCCGCGCGAGCGCTGTTCGACGGCAGGGAAGCCGGCGACGGAAACATGGCGGCTCGAAATCACGCGGTAATGTTCGTACACGTCGCCGAGGGCTTTTCCTGTCGCGGCGGCGTGCGCGTCGAGAGAATCCTTTGCATGCTCGCGGCCGATGACCATTAGCGTCGTTTGATCGCTCGTTCCCAGCGCCGCGACGGCGTCGGGCAGCGCCTTGCGCGCCGCCGGGATCAATTCCCAACTCGGAGGCTTATACATCTGGAATCCGTAGGTGAGGTTCACATACTGGTTGCCGCGAATTTCGTCGCGGATCACAAGCGGTTCCGGAGCGGGCGGCGGGGCTGGGGGCGCTACCGGCGGAGCGGGTACCGCGGCAGCCACGCTCGTTATCTTGGGTGCGGCGATCTCCGACTTCGTGGCGGCACTGGTGGTGGCGGCACTGACAGGGGCGCGCAGCGGCGCTAGCGCGTTTGCTTCTGCCGAGCTATTCGAAGGGGCGGCGGGCTCCTTCGCGACAGTGGGAACTACGCTTGGAGTCCCGGCGGAAGATGGCGCGGCGGTCGCGTTCGCCTTTGGTTTTGGCTCGGGCTCCTTCTTTGTGGCGATGATGCTGATGTCCGCGACCTTTTCTTTTTGGACCAGGGCGAATCCGTACGAGGTTTCGACGCGGAACGAATCGTTTTCAAAGCCCACGATGGTGCCGATGATCTTTGTGCCGTCTTTCAGGCGAATCTCGTCGGCTCGAGCCGCGCCTGCGCCGACCAGCAATGAGAAGAGGGCCAGACCAGGAATCAACTTGCCGCGCATGATTGCTAGTATGGCAAAGGCGGGAATCGATCGGCAAGCCTCTGGCACCGGGAAGTTTCCGGTGCGCCACCAGCGGCTGAAAATGTCAGATTTGAAATGGAGTCATCTCATCAATAAACAGCTGCCAAAAACTCGACAGTCCGTCAGGGGCTAAAGCCCGCTTTTTCCTGGTGTTCTAATGTCGCGGCTAAAGCCGCGACCCACAAAGCGTAAATATTAAGATGGCTTCATTTCAAATTTCAAATCTCTTTCGACTCGAGGGAAGGCACGTTCCCGGCTCAATACGCGGTCCAAACTCCGGCGGCGAACTTCTTCACTGTGGCAAATCCAAGTTTCTCGTAGAGGCGCACGGCGCGTTCATTTCCCGAAGTTACGGTGAGAGAAACCGTCGTAAAGTGGCGCACGCGGAGCGCCTGCAGCGACGCTTCCATGAGGCGGCGCCCGAGGCCGCGGCCCTGGTAGCCGGGCATGGCGCAGATTTGCGTCGTGTGGCCGACGCCCTCGGAGACGCGCGAATTCAGAATCACGCCGACCAGGTGGTTTTCGTGCGGAGCGCGCAACACAAAGGAAGCCTCGGGCTGGAATTGTCCGCAGCCGGGCAGGATGATGATGTTTTTCAGGAAACGCAGGGCGCCGGATTCGCTGCGGTATTGATCGTTGATTTCGCCGTCGACATGATTCGCGTAGGCGAGTTGGATGAGCCGCGCGCAGGGCTCAAAATAACGGTGATCCCACCGCTCGAGGATCAGCCCCGCGCCGGGGCCTTCGCGAATGAGCCCAGGGAGAACGTCGAGCGCCTCTCCCATGTGCTGAGATAATGGCGCGATCATGAACTGCCTCATGTAGAGGCGAAAGCCGTACTCGGTCAGGACGGGGTCGAGCTGATATCCGAACGGGATCAACTGCGCTTCCACGCGTTCCAGCTTGGGGATGCCGCTGAGTGTGGTCAGCGTGTCGGTCAAAAGCCGCTGGCTCAATTCCTGCTGCGAGAAACGAGGAGAGACGAATAGACCGCCGACCAATCCCTTGTGATCTTCGAGCACGTAGAAGGCGTATCCGACCGGGCGCCCGTTTTCCAGGATCGCGGAGCCGGTGAGGGAGCGCGCGTCGATGAACTTCTTGATCAGCTCCGTGGAGGCGCGGTAATCCCAGCGCAACTCTTCCCGCCACTGCTGCGCCTCTTCGGCAAGCAATGGTTCGAGCTGCCAGGAGGACAACTGCCGCAGATCGACAATCTGCATGGAACCGGGACCCAGCCTTTGGCTCGCAGCGTGCACACTCATTTTTACCATATTATTCAATCAGGCAGCCGAATGTACTTCGGAAACATCCGGCGGATCGGTTGTCCATGGCGCGCTGCCATTTGTGCTACCATTCGCGTGCCGAGCGAAACATACACCGTCCCCAGCGGATCGGCCGGCTGGGCGGGACTTCGCTGCACGGCCACGAATCCGAGCGCATGGGTTTTCTTTCCGAACTTCGACATCCCACGACATGGTACTCCCAGCTCGCCATAGCCATTCTGGCGCTGGCACTTTTTGCGCTGCTGGCCACTGGGGCTGTTTCAGGATATTTGGTTTACCGGATGATTTCGCCCGCGCGCAGCCACTCTGAGATCGACCTGCAGAATTTCCCCGGGCATCCTGACAAGCTCACTTTCACGGTGAGTGGAGAAGGACCGCGCGACGGCTGGTTTTTCCCCGGGCTAAAAACCGCGCCCACCATTGTTTTGTGCCCGGCTTACGAATCCAGCCGCGGAGAACTTCTCACGCTGGCCTCGGCGTTGCAGGACCAGCAGTACAACGTGCTGGCCTTCGATTTTTCGGCTCACGGAACGGCGGGAGGGCGCTCCACGCTGGGATTGCAGGAAGTCGCGGAGCTGCGGGCCGCCATGAACGCTGTTGCCAACCGCGGCGACGTGGACGCGAGCCGGTTCGGCCTGTGGGGCGTGAATCTGGGGGCTTACGTGGCGCTCGCGGAAGCAACGGGCGACCGCCGCGTCCGGGCCATTGCGGCGGAATCTCCCTACGGTCACCCGAAGGATATGGTCGCGCTGCAAGTCAGGCGCTCCGGTCTTGGATCGCTTCCCCTTGTCACCAGAATGTCGCAGATGATTTTTGGATGGGTCAATTCGAAATTCCGGAACGTGCCGCCTTTGAATACGCAAATCGGAAAACTTTCGGGCGTCGCCCAGCTCTATCTCGAATCGCCTGACGATCCTGTGCTTTCCGCTTCGACTTCCGAGCTCTTCCGGATTTCTTCGCCCCCGCACGAACTCGTCGTCCTGCAGCACGGAAACTACGGCGGGATGCTGGACGACGAAAAACGCAATTACGAAAACCGCATCGTGAGTTTCTTCCTCGTGAATTTGCCGCCGGCGGGCGGGCTCTGATTCAAATATTGCCGGCGAGCCCGCAATTCCACCGACAACTTGGCCGGGTTTTTTGCGAACTCGCTGAAACCTGCCCGTGAATTCGCGACATGTCGGATCAGATTGGTGGTCTGACGGTCGTAGGGGCACGACTTGTCGTGCCCCTAGACTCAAACCCTCGAAGTTCAGCTTTGCGAATAGTCGGGCGATAGAAGCTCTTATTCTTCGTCGCCATCCAGGCCGTTGACGGGCGTAATCGTCCCGAAGAGGCCATCGGTTTCACCATTGGGTCCGGCGGTAAAGAAAAGAGTGTTCGCGGGTCCCGCCGTCCCATCGTTGCCGAAGGTAAGCGACCACAGACCATCGATCGTCATGATTGAATTGTCGGAATTGGTCAGGAATCCCTCGAACTTGTAGGTGAAACCGTTGAACGCGGCGATCCACCCGCTGCCGAAATTGCCGACGAGAATCGCATTGCTGAACTCGCCGAAATCACGGGTGGTCCAAACCACGCCCCACGGCGAGTTGAACCAGTCGCCGTGTTCGAGGTGGCCGATGGGCTTGCCGCTGGGAGTAAAGATTTCGACGAATCCAAGCCCGGCGCCTGCGACGTCATCGTGTTTAGCGGCGTCCTGCTTGGCGTAGGTGACGAAGAGCGTGCCGCCGATGTTCTGTATGTTGAAGGGCGCGAAACCTTCCCGGCCGCGGTCATCGTCGCAGTCATGATGGTCGTCTCGGTCGCAATCGCCGTCAAGACGGAAGGCATCGTCGCCGAGGTGCACACGCTTAAAGGTCGTATCGTAGACTTCCACTCTGCCGGAACGGAAATTGGTGACGTAGAGAAATTTGTGGCCGTTGATTTCGCCGGAGGTTGCCCCTTTGTAGACGGCGCCGTGCGACGATCCGTTGTCGGATTTGTCGACTTCGAGTTCCGCGGTCGGTCCGCTGGCCCATGCGGCGATGGTTCCATCCTCGGTTGCGAAGATGAAATGAGCGGCTGCGCCCGATTTCAACTTGAAATCAGTGGCGCTGCCATTGAAGACCACGCCGGTGGGTGTGGATTGCGCGCCCGGCGCGAATCCCGGGGGAGGGATGGTGACGATTCCAGTGCCGTTGATGGGCACGATCGCGCCCGCACCGGTGTATAGGGTAGAGGTGCCGGAGTTGTTGTTGGAGACCCAGAAGGGGCTACCAGAACTGCGGGTGAGCCCCCATGGATTTTTCAAGTTGGGATCGAACGTGGGAGCCATGCCCGAGATGTCGGAAACGAGATTGGTCTGCTTGTACTGCTGCGGAAAGGTCACGGCAGGAAGCACCAGCAGGACGACGCCAGGAAGCACGAACGATTTCAACGACCTACCGCCAAACTTCATATTTTCACCTCACGTGATTGAGTGTCGAAATTCGGACCCAAGCAAGGAGAAGGCTTGAGGGCTGAACCGATTTTCGAGAATGCGGTGACGGACATTGCAAGAATGCTCCGAACTGGTTGTCACAGCCGTGTTTGGTAATTGTCAAAGAGTTGTACATTCATGAGGTGAATATCCAAGCGGAGAGATAACTATCTCTTTACCCAATGAAGAATTTTTCGTGAACAGCGCATTACATCCGATGGTAAACCACGACCTTTCCCGATTCCTCCACGTAAAACTCGTACTGGGAATGAAGTATCCCGCCCGGCAGGAAACGCCCTCCCAATATCCATTCCGGGTCGGCCGACCCGGGCGCCCATTCGGGCAGATCGCGATTCATGTAAAAGTTCATTCCGTATTCCCAGGCCCTCGGAAGGCGGTAAACGGCCACGTTTCCGCCGGACGGGTCTGTCTTAAGAATCTTGACTGCGAGCGGCCGAGCAGAAAATCGACGGTCCAATCCAGGCAAGAGAGCAAAATTCGCGATTGCGACGGTCACGATTACAAAAAGCGTGACGAACAACAGCGCTTCCCTCGGGCGGGACTTGAGGACAAGAGCCACAACAACAATTCCAAACAGGAAAACCACAGATTCCGCAGGGACGTATCCTGCCTGCATTTTATTGATGCCGCGAATCATCGCGGCGGCTAGTGGAATCGCCGCCAGCAAAAATAAGCCTCCCGTCCATCCGAGCACTCGGAGCACGCTTTTTGTCTTTAGCGCCATCGCACTTGAAACCCATTGTCCGAGCACTAGGAAAAGTGGAGGGATGGCCGGCAGGATATACCCGGGGAGCTTCGATTGAGAAAGGCTGAAGAAAAGGATTGGAAATGAGGCCCAGCAGGCAAAAAACGTGTCGATGGAATTGACCGCCGCCCTGTTTTTGAGGCGAAAGAACGCGTCGAAAAGAGCCGCGCCCAGAAAGAGAATCCAAGGAAACACGGCAAGCAACAGGATATATCCAAAAAACCAAAACGGCTGGCGGTGCTCGAAAACCGGCGTCAAGTACCTTTGGAAATTGTGCTGCCAGATAAAGACGCGGAGGAAATCAGGATTGCGCAACGCGCAGAGGATGTACCAGGGCAGCGCCGTCGCGCAAAAAACAACAATGATCAGCGGATGCAGAAAGCGAAATGGCGCGCGCCACTGGCGGCAGAGTGCGGCCCACATCAGCGTCGCGCCGCCAGCGAGAATGATGGCCGCCGGACCTTTCGCCAGCACGGCGGCGCCGAGGATAAATCCGAACGCGACGCGCAGAATGGGCCCTGGGCGGGGCCTCTGCAGCATCTCGCAAGCGACCGCCATTGCGGCGGTCAAGAGGCCGGCGAACAGCATGTCCGGACCCGCCGCGCGCGAGAAGCCGATCATCGCGACCGACGTGGGCAGCATCAGGAGCGAGTACCATGCCGCGCCCAGGCCGAAGGAACGCAGCGCAGCCCACTTGACGGCGGCCACGGCAAGCAGCGCTGCCAGAGCCGACGGCAGCCGGGCGGCGAATTCGCCGACGCCGAAAATGCGCATCGCGATTCCGGCGAGCCAGTAATACAGCACAGGTTTTTCGAACCACGGCGTGCCCCAAAGACGCGGCGTAACCCAATCATGCGTTTCAGCCATGGCGCGGGCAATCGCGGCGTAGCGCGGCTCGTCAGGGCCTACGAGGCCAATCGCGCCCAATCCGCAGAACAGGCACACATAGAGGAGGATAAGAATAAACGGAATACCCCAGAGCGGAATCTGGAAGTCGCCCTCTTCGGCGGCGCGCGAACGGATTGGAGGTGTGGAATTCAAGCGGTTGAGTCTAGCATCCGAGCCCGCCGTTTTCAGCAGCAACACGGGCGGGGCCAGTAGGACATGTTCAGCCTGTCTGGTTTTGACATTTGGTCCAGCGCGGAACAGCAGACAGGCTGAAGCCTGTCCTACTATAATCCCGGGGTGCGAGAACACCTGGAATATGCAGCGGTGTGGCTGTTGCTCAAGACGATCGGCGCGATGCCGCGTCCTCTGGCAAGATTTTTCGGTGCACGCACGGCGGCATTTCTGTTTTGGATGCGGCCGGGTATGCGAAACGCCGCGGCGGAAAATTTGAAGCTGGCGTTTCCTGCGTGGAGCAAGAAACAGCGCCGCGCGGCCATTCGCGGCATGGTGAGACAGTTGGGCTGGATGGCGGCGGAATTCGCCCGCTTTCCGCGCTACACGAAAAATAACATCGAGCGCACAGTGCTGCTCGACGGCTTTGAGAATTTCGCGACGGCCCAAGCGCAAGGCAAGGGAGTTCTGTTTCTCACCGGGCATATGAGCGCCTGGGAACTTGCTCCCTACGCGCAGGCGCTCTTCGGGAGTCCGCTCCATTTTTTGGTCCGGCCCATTGACAATCCGCGCGTGGACGCGCTCATCACCAAGTATCGATGCATGAGCGGAAATCTGCCGATCGACAAGAATCAGTCGGCGCGCGCTGTCTTGAAAGTTTTGGCGGCGAATGGCACGGTCGGGATTTTGGCCGACCACAACACCGCGCTGACCGAGGGTGTGTTCGTCGATTTTTTCGGCATTCCGGCTTGCACGACAGCTGGCCTGGCGCGTTTCGCGCTGCATACGGGCGCCGCGGTCGTGCCGGGGTTTCTCCATTGGGACAATGCTCTTCGGAAATACCGGCTCTGTTTTGAGCCTCAGGTTGAACTGGTCCACACGGGCGACGATGCCGCGGACATTCGCGAAAACACGCAGCGGTTCACGCGCGTGATCGAGAATTACGTCCGGCGGCATCCGGACCAGTGGCTGTGGGTGCATCGCCGATGGAAGACGCGGCCCCCCGGTGACCCGCCGATTTACAAATAGTCTGGCTTGCCAGGTGGAAGAGGCCAAGGCTCGACGTCTCGATGGTGTAGGAAGGGGAAACCGTTCATGACACGAACGATGAAAGAACTGGCAGATTTCCTGGGCTGCACGCTCGAAGGTGACGGCGCGGCGCGCGTATCCGGCGTGGCTTCGCCCTCATCGGCCCGCGCCGAAGATCTAATTTATGTGGATTCGCCGCGACACGTGGATCGTGCCGCGGCATCCGCAGCGAGGTGCGTGGTCCTTGCGCCCGGCATTTCCATGCCGGGGAAAATTTTGCTTCGTGGCGCAAATCCCAAGGTGATCTTCGCGCGCGCCGCCGAGTGGCTTCTTCCCCCGGCTCCAATTGCCAAGGGAATTCATCCCACAGCCGTGATCGCGCCGTCGGCTCAACTCGCTCCTGGTGTGGGTGTGGGACCCTATGCTGTCATCGAGGAGGATGTGCGGATCGGAGCGGGCACCGAGATTGGGGCTTTCTGTTTCCTTGGCCGGGGCGCGCGGATTGGGGAAGGATGCCGTCTCTATCCGCGCGTGACATTATATTCCGGCGCCCGGCTCGCCAGCCGCGTGATCCTGCATTCCGGCGCCGTGATCGGTTCGGATGGCTTTGGCTATGTGGCCGAAAACGGGAAGCGCCGGAAATTTCCACAGGTGGGCGAGGTCGAAATTCACGATGATGTGGAAATCGGCGCGAATGCCACGATTGACCGCGGATCCCTAGATCGTACAGAAATCGGGGCTGGCACGAAACTGGACAACCTCGTCCACGTCGCGCATAACGTAAGCATCGGGGAAAATACAGTGCTAGCGGCGCAGACGGGGATTTCGGGCTCCAGCGTAATTGGAAAGAATGTGGCCGTCGGCGGTCAAGTCGGGATTGCCGATCACTGCGAGATCGAAGATGACGCCGTGGTTGGGGCGCAAGCAGGAATCCCTTCCGGCAAAATTGTGCGTAGCGGCCAAATCGTCTGGGGCACACCCGCAAGGCCGCTGGATAAATTCAAGAAGCAATTCGCCTGGTTTAGCCGCCTGCCCGAGCTGGCCGAACGGGTCAAGAGGCTCGAGAGGCATATCCTCGCAAAAGGAGAATGACTGGCATGGACTATTGAAACCAAAGGGGCTATCCTGTGTATGCACAAGAATTGCAATCCCTGTTGACCCCCATCCAAAGACCGAAGATAATACGAATGGGGATTCCAGGTACTGGTGCTTGGGGACCGGGCTGGTAGATCTGATCGGGGCAGTCCGAAGTATCCCAAGCCACATCTTTAACGAACTGAGGGCGTACGGTTTGGTGTATTCACAAGAACCCTCTCCAATAAAATTGCATCAAACATTTTGTGAGGTTTGGGCATAAGCGATGGCTCTAGGAACACGCGTCCAATTTGAGCAGTCCGGCGCCTCTCGCTCCACGAGTGTCCTCGCGGTATTGTCGGATCGCCTCTCCGACACGATCGATCGAGGGGTGAATTATCTCCTTTCCTTGCAAGCGTCTGAAGGCTACTGGATGGGGGAGCTCGAGGCCGACACAACCCTCGAATCCGATTATATTTTCTACCTGCAAGTCATCAACAAGGCCAACCCGGAACGCATTGTGAAGCTTGCGAATTATGTTCGCCGGCGGCAATTGGAAGATGGCGGCTGGAACATTTATTTCGGCGGGCCATCCGAACTGAATGCCACGATCAAGGCTTACGTCGCGCTGCGGCTAGCGGGGGACGCACCCGAATGCGATCACCTGCAGCGGGCTGCCCGGCGCGTGCATGAACTTGGGGGTCTCGAATCGGCGAATTCCTATACGCGGCTTTATTTGGCCCTGGTGGGGGCGGTCGGATGGAATATGGTTCCGGCGATCCCTCCGGAGTTGATGCTGCTGCCGAATTGGTTCGCGATCAATATTTACGAGATGTCGTCCTGGACGCGCGGAATTGTGATTCCCCTGACGATTCTGTATGCGCATAAGCCGCTCTTTAACGTTCCGGGCGGAGTTTGCGTGGACGAACTGTATCGCGATCCCTCCCGGAAAGCCCTCGGCTTGAGCTGGGATAAAGAATTGTTTAGCTGGCGGAACTTCTTCCTCGCCCTGGATCGCGGCCTGAAATTGTATGAGCGCGTGCCGTGGAAGCCCTTGCGTCAGCGCGCTCTGCGGCAGGCGCGGGAATGGATGTTCGAGCACCTCGAGCGAAGCGAAGGACTGGCCGCGATCTATCCGGCCATGATGAACGCCATTTTTGCTCTCGTTGCACTCGGGCATTCACCGGACGATCCGCTCACCGCGCGGGAAATCGACGAATTCTCGCGGTTTGAGATCGAGGAAGGCGACACCATCCGCGTGGCGCCGTGCGTTTCCCCTGTATGGGACACCGCAATTGCGATGGTGGCCCTTGAAGAAGCGGGTTTGCCGCCAGACCATCCGGCGCTCATCGAGTCAGCGAGCTGGCTGCTGAAACAGCAAATCAGCGGTTCTGGCGACTGGATGTTGAAAACTCCCGGCGTGATGCCGGGTGGGTGGGCGTTTGAATTCCGCAATGATTTCTATCCGGACGTCGATGACACTGCGTTCGTGCTGATGGCTCTGCAGCGCGTCGATTACCCCGACAAGGGCCGCATGGAAGCGGCTGTCCGCCGCGGGCTCAGCTGGCTGCTGGCGATGCAAAACAGAGACGGCGGCTGGGGCGCGTTCGACCACAACAACGACCGCCAATTCCTGTGCCAGATTCCGTTCGCCGATCACAACGCGATGATCGATCCATCCACGGCGGACGTGACCGCGCGCGTCGTGGAGTGTCTCGGCCGTTACGGATGGCCCGCGACGCATCCGGTGATCGAGCGGGCCGTAAGATTTTTGCTGAAAGATCAGACGGGCGAAGGACCGTGGTTTGGACGTTGGGGCGTGAATTACGTTTATGGAACCAGCGGCGTGCTTCGCGCGCTCGAAACGGTTGCTCTGACCGCGCGGGACTACTGCCAGCGCGCGGTGGGATGGCTTCGCTCGGTGCAAAATTCCGACGGCGGCTTTGGCGAATCCATCGCTTCCTACTACGACCCGGCTCTCAAGGGTAAAGGCTCCAGCACCGCGTCGCAGACCGCGTGGGGGCTGATCGGATTGCTGGCGGCAACGGAAGTGGAAGATCCCGCGATCGCGCGCGCCGTCAATCACCTGGTGGAGCAGCAGCAAGCCGATGGTTCCTGGGCCGAGAAGGAATTTACGGGGACGGGATTTCCTTGCGTATTTTATCTGAAATATCATTTGTACCGGAATTATTTTCCTCTGTACGCGCTGGCGCGGTACAGGAACCTGGCGACCAGGATCACGCAGTTCTGCGGAATGATCGTGCGGCCGCAGGAATTTGACAGGCAGAAGGCTTAGGAGAGTGAATTGAGATATCCCCTGAAGATGACCGCGAATCTCGCGAAGTACGTGGCCGGCCAGCGCTTTCGCGGCACCAAGAAATTTCCGATGGTGATGATGCTCGAGCCGCTGCACGCCTGCAATCTCACGTGCACGGGCTGCGGGCGCATCCGCGAGTACAAATCGACGATCAACGAAATCATGCCGGTTGAGCAATGCCTGGCGGCGTCGGACGAGTGCGGAGCGCCCATCGTCTCGATCTGCGGCGGCGAGCCCATGATCTATCCGGAAATTGGAAAGCTCGCGAAAGGAATTCTCGATCGCGGGCGCCACATTATTCTTTGCACGAACGGCATGTTCATCCGGAAACGGCTGCACGAATTCAAGCCGGTTTCGAGTTTTTTCTTCAACGTGCACCTGGACGGGCTGGAGAGAACGCACGATCTTTGCGTCGAGCGCGACGGCGTGTTTCGCGAGGCTATCGAGGGAATCAAGGCGGCAAAGGCCGCGGGGTTCCTGGTCTGCTCCAATACTACGATCTATAAAGAAACGGACCTGAACGAGATTGCTGACCTCTACTCCTATCTGGATACGCTGGGAGTGGACGGATACATGCTCGCGCCGGCCTATGGCTACTCGGCGGTTCAAACCACGGACATTTTCATGACACGCGAAGACATCCGCGCGAAATTCAGCGCGGCCGTTTCTCTGCTGGACAAATACAATCTGATGGTCTCGCCCATCTACCTCGATTTCCTGCGAGGGGCGCGGGAACTGGAATGCACGGCCTGGGGTACGCCCACCTACAATCCTCGCGGATGGAAAGGTCCCTGCTACGTCATCACGGACAATCACTACGCGACGTACCGCGAGATGATCGACCAGACTCCCTGGGAAAATTACGGACCTGGAAACGACCCGCGCTGCGCCAACTGCATGATGCACGTGGGATTTGAAACGACTCCCGTGCTGGGCGCAAAACGACAGTTGGGCGACACCTGGACTATGCTGAAATGGCAATTTGGCGGACACATGGGCGGCAATCCCGATCGGAATGCTCCCAAAGAACCACCAACGAATGGGCACACCGGTGGAGGTTCCACATTGATGCCTCCGCCTCCGGCCAACGCGGATTTGATATCCTCGGACGGCAGATTGCGAGTGTTATGAAAACGCTGGTCACCGGCGCGACAGGCTTTCTTGGCAGCCACGTCGCCCGCGCACTGGCAGGACGCGGGGAGAATGTGCGGGTGCTGGTGCGCCCGTCCAGCGATCTCCGCGCGCTCGAAGGGCTCGACGCGGATCGCTTCACAGGGGATTTGAGGGATCGCGCGTCGCTGGATCGCGCAATGGACGGCGTGCAGCGCGTCTTTCACGCCGCGGCGGATTACCGGCTCTGGGCCCGCGATCCGCGGGAAATCCACGAATCGAATGTGACCGGGACGCAAAACCTGCTCGATGCGGCGCGGCGCGCGGGCGTTGAGAAATTCGTCTATACGAGCACGGTCGCGACTATCGCCGTTCCGCGCGAGGGTGCTTTGCCGAATGAGGAGACGCAGTCGTCCGTAAACGAAATGATCGGGCACTATAAGCGCTCAAAATTTAAGGCCGAAGAATGCGCTCGGCGCGCCGCGGAGGCAGGCCTGCCGGTAGTGATCGTCAATCCGACCACTCCCGTGGGGCCCGGGGATTGGAAGCCCACGCCGACGGGGAAAATCATCGTCGATTTCCTGAATGGACGCATGCCCGGCTACTTGGACACGGGATTGAACTTTGTTCCCGTCGAAGATTGCGCGCGAGGGCATTTGCTGGCTGCCGAGCGCGGCCGCGTGGGGGAGCGCTACATTCTGGGCGGGCGCAATCTGACGCTGAAACAAATGCTGGACATTCTTGCTTCCACGAGCGGGAGACCCTCGCCCCGATGGAAATTTCCCTTTGTTTTGGCCTATGCTGCTGGATGGGTGGATACGGGAGTCTCACGCCTTCTGGGACGCGAGCCGCAGATTCCACTGGAGGGCGTGCGCATGGCGCGGCACAAAATGTTTGTGGATGCGTCGAAAGCCGAGCGTGAGCTTGGCTTTGCGCCCGGGCCGATTGAGGCGGCCCTGGAGCGCGCGGTCGCATGGTACGAATCGAACGGTTACGTCGCCGCGGGACGTGCGCCGGCTGTTGCCGGTGCGCGTGCGGCCTGAATGAGTGCCGGAGTTCATGAAAATATTGGTCACATTCGCGGTGCGATCGGAATTTGCGCCTTGGCAGCGTCGCAGAAATTTTATGCGCCTGCCCGGGGAATGGCCGGTGTTTGAAGCGGCGTTCGGCGGCGCGCAAGTCCGGGCAATTCTGACCGGCATGGGGCAGGAACACGCGCTGCACGCTGCCAAGAGGGCTTTCGGCTACAGGCCGGATCTTTGTATTTCGACCGGTCTTGCGGGATCTCTGCGAAGCGGGCATCGCCCAGGAGACATCCTGGCCGCGCGACTGGTCAGCGAAGTAGGAGAACCGGTTGCCGTAGCGAGCCATCGCGAATTGCTTTCGACCGCGGTGGATTGCGGGGCGCGGCAAATTGAGCGCTTGGCGACGTCGAGAACGCTCGTCGCGCGCGCCGAAGAGAAGCGGAAGCTGGGAGTCCAGGCGGAAGCGGTGGATATGGAGAGCTATACGATCCTTGCGGAGGCGGCGCGATGCGGCGTGCCGGCGGTCGCGATTCGGGCCATTGGTGATACAGCGGACTTCGATATGCCTTACGATTTCGAGCGGGCGCGCGACGCCCAGGGCCAGATACGCATGATGGGCATTCTTTCGCAGGTCTTGCGAAGGCCCGCCGGTTTGCCGGATCTGTTGAAACTCGGCCGCGATTCTAAATTTGCGTCCAAGCGCCTTGCCGATTTCCTGGACGCGTTTGCGGGGACCATGGCCGACCGCCTGGTTCCCATCGAGCAGGATGCGGTGGCCGCGCTATGAGCCAGTCGGGAATTATTCTCGAGACTTCGCAGGCGGCGCAGGCGGTGCCGTCCACGATGCGCGCGGCGGTGTACCGCGGCAAGGGAAGAGTGGTGGTGGAAACCGTTCCTGTGCCGGCGATCGGAACGGGAGAAGTATTGATTCGAGTCGCGGCTTGCGGAATCTGCGGCACGGACCTGAAAAAAATCGAACACGGATTCGTAGCGGCCCCTCAGATCTTCGGTCACGAAGTTTCCGGAACCGTCGTCGCGGTCGGCTCGGGCATAACTAAGTGGAAGATGGGCGACCGCGTCATGAGCTTTCATCACGTTCCGTGCGGGACATGTTTCTATTGCGAGCGGCGGTTGTTTTCGCAATGTCCGGGCTACAAGAAGGTCGGCCTTACGGCGGGATTTGATCCCAACGGCGGCGGATTTGCCCAGTACGTGCGCGCCCTGCCGTGGGTTGCCGAGCGCGGGATGGTGGCCGTTCCGGACGATATCAGTTTTGACGAAGCCTCGTTCATCGAGCCCGTGAACACGTGCATCAAGGCAGTGGAAAAGGCGCGCGTGGCCGCGGGTGAGACTGCGGTGGTCATGGGACTCGGACCGATCGGGATGCTCCTGGCGATGCTCTCGAAGCTGGAGGGCGCGACCGTGATTGGCAGCGATCCCATGCCGGAGCGCCGCGCCAAGAGCGTGTCTCTCGGCATCGATCTGGCAGTGGACCCGCGCGAAGGACGTCTGGCCGAAGAAATCGGCTCGCGCACGCAAGGGCGCGGCGCGGATGTGGTGCTGGTCGCTGTGCCTATTCCAACAGCATTAACGGACGCGTTAAACCTCGCAAGACCAGGCGGGCGCGTGCTATTGTTTGCTCAGAATGATCCGCTGATGAAGATCGAGTTTCCAGCGGCCGCGGTCGGAGTTGACGAAAAGGAAATTTTGGGCAGCTACAGCGCCGCCATCGACAGGGCAGGCGACGCCGCGCGGCTGATTTTTACGCACAAGTTACCGGTGAAGCAATTGATATCTCATCATTTTTCATTGGAAGATATGGATAGGGCGCTGCAGTTGGCGGCCCATCCGGTCGGCGATTCTCTAAAAGTGGTGATTCATCCTTGATTAGAAGCGAACAAAACGGCCGAAAGAACGGTCACATGACCGCTGCCATTTTATATGGAAGCGAGAATCTGAAGATCGAGAGCGTGGATATCCCACGGCTCGCGGCGGATGAGGCGCTGATCCGCGTCAAAGTCGCCTTGACCTGCGGCACGGATTTGAAAGTCTGGAAGCGGGGGTACCACGCGCGCATGATTACCCCGCCCGCGGTTTTCGGGCACGAGCTTGCCGGAATCGTCGAAACGCTGGGCTCCGACGTGAATGGCGGCTTGAAGGTCGGCGCACGCGTCGTTCCCTCGAATTCGGCGCCCTGCAACGTTTGCCTGTTCTGCCGCAAGGGGCAGAGCAATCTTTGCGAGGACTTGCTGTTCAACAACGGCGCCTATGCGGAATACATCCGCATCCCGGGACGAATCGTCCGGCAGAACATGCTGGTGATTCCGGAACACGTTTCGTTTCAGGACGCGGCGATGGTCGAGCCGCTGGCTTGCGTGCTTCGCGGAATTCATGAAACCGGTATTCAGCCGGGTGACACGACCGTGGTGATCGGTTGCGGGCCGATCGGATTGAAATTTATCCGCGTTTTGTCGGGCCGCGGCGTGAAAGTGATTGCCCTCGGCAAGCGGCCCAACCAGATTCGCGCGGCGGAACGCTTTGGCGCGCGCGCGGCGTTCATCGCGCCGGACCTGAACGATCCGCCGAAGGCGGTCCGGGAATTGACCGAAGGCGGGCGCGGCGCCGACTCCGTGATCGAAGCCGTGGGCACGGCGCAGACGTGGGAATGGGCGCTGCAAATAGTGCGCCGCGGCGGTACAGTCAACCTGTTCGGAGGCTGCCCGCGTGGCACGCAGGTATCCGTGGACCCGAACTCGCTCCACTATTCGGAGATCACCATCAAGTCCACCTTCCATCACACGCCGCGGTTTATCCGGGACGCGCTTGAAACCGTGTCGCGAGGCGAAATCCGCTCGACCGATTTCGTGAACGCGGAAATTCCGCTCACCGATCTTCCGAAAATGTTCGAGCACATGAAGCATCGCAACGGTGAAATGAAAGTCGCGGTGATTCCGTAAGTGGCGCAGGCTTCAGCCTGTGGGTTTTAGTCCTTGCAAGGTCGAACCCCCACAGGCTGAAGCCTGTGCTACCAATTCTCCAGCAAGATGCAAATACCCGCGGAACTCGAGATTGGACGAGGACTTCCGCCGTCCGGATGCACGGTCGCGGAGGCCGAGCGCTACACGCGCCGGCTCGCCACGCATCACTACGAAAATTTCAACGTCGTTTCCTGGCTGCTTCCGCGCCGCCTGCACCAGCATTTCTATAATCTGTACGCTTACTGCCGCTGGGCCGACGATCTCGGAGATGAAATTTCCGATCCGGAAAAAGCCCTGGCATTGCTGAACGAGTGGGACCTGGAATTGCGCGATTGCTACGCCGGAGAAACTTCGCACCCCGTTTTTATCGCGCTGCGCGAAACCATTGTTGCGCTCGACATTCCCATCGAGCCGTTTTCCGATTTGCTCATCGCGTTTCGTCAGGACCAGACCGTGCGCCGGTACGAAACCTGGGACGATGTTTTCGCGTACTGCCGTTATTCGGCCAATCCCGTGGGGCGCCTGGTCCTCTATCTCTGCGGTTATCGCGATGCGGAGCGGCAGCGGCTTTCCGATGCGACCTGCACGGCGTTGCAGCTCGCCAATTTCTGGCAGGACGTCGCGCGCGACCTCGAGAAGGGCCGCATCTACATTCCGCTGGAGGCGCTTGCTGCGCACGGTCTTACGGAAGACGATATCGTGCAGCGCCGGTTCGACGCGCGATACGTTGCGCTGATGAAGGAACTTGTTGCGCGCACGCGGCAATTATTCGCGGAAGGAATGCCGCTGGCCCGCAGCGTTGACCCTGCGCTGCGAGTGGACATCGAAATGTTCAGCCGCGGCGGGTTTGCGGTGCTCGATGCCATCGAAAGCATCGGATACAACACGCTCGAGCACAGGCCCTCGATCCCGAAATCGAAGCAGTTTTCCTTGCTGGTGCGCGCTCTCGTCCTGCGCCTGTTTTCATTCACGCAGCCTTCGGTGCCCATCGCTCCCGCCGCTCCAGGACGCCTCGCAGTTGTTGAGGGCGGATGTCTCCCGTCAAATATCGGAAACAAGCCGCTCGGAATCGCAAGCGAAGTTGTCCAATCCTATATGGACTGCCGGCGCATCGCACGCGCAGCGGCCAGCAACTTTTACTACGCTTTTTTCATGCTGCCGCAAGCCAAGCGCGACGCGCTGTGCGCGCTGTACGCCTTCATGCGCCTCGTCGATGACGTTTCGGACACAGTCGGTAGCGCGGCGGACAAGCAGCGGGGCCTTGCGCGCTGGCGCGCCGCGCTGGACGCAGCGGCGGCGGGCGACGTTTCGAGCCATCCCATCCTCCCCGCGTTCGCCGACACGATCGAGCGTTTCCATATCCCCCCGCGCTACTTCCATGATTTGATTTCCGGCGCGGAAATGGATTTGACGGTCGGGGAGTACGCGACATTCGACCGGCTGCGCGAATACTGCTACCGCGTGGCGGGAACCGTGGGCCTCACGTGCCTGCACGTGTTTGGATTTGACGATCCGCACGCGCCGGACCTGGCGGAAAAGCTGGGCATCGCCTTTCAACTGACCAATATTCTCCGAGACGTGCACAGCGACCACGAGATGGGACGCGTGTATTTGCCGCTCGAAGATCTCGGGCAGTTCGGTGTCCGGCCTGACGCGCTGGCGCGCGGGCCGCTCACGCCGGAAATGCGCGGCCTGCTGGAATTTGAGGCGGCGCGCGCTTGGAATTATTACCGCGAGGGCGTGGAGCTCATCCCACTCGTGCATGCGGATGCGCGCGCCGCGCTCTGGGCGCTGGCGCGAATTTACAGCAGCTTGCTGCGACGGATCGAAGCGCGCGGGTATGATGTTTTCTCCGAACGTGTGCGGTTGAGCACTCCCGAAAAAACCGGGATTCTGCTGCGCGCGCGGCTGGGCTGGTACTCCCAAAAAAATGTCCTCGAAGAGCGTGATCGTGATCGGCGGCGGCCTGGCGGGACTTTCCTCGGCCGTCGCGCTGGCTGAAGCCGGCTTCCGCGTGCGTTTGCTCGAAAAGCGGCCCCATCTGGGTGGCCGTGCGGCGTCTTACGTGTTGCCCGGCGGCGAGCACGTCGACAACTGCCAGCACGTTACGCTGGGATGCTGCACGAACCTCGAGGATTTCTATCGCCGCGTCGGCGCCGCGAATCAGATCCGATTTTTTGACCGGCTGCTGTTTGCCGCGCCCGATGGGCGGCGCGGCGCGATCGCACCCGTGGCGCTGCCGCCGCCGTTGCACATGGCCCCTTCGTTCGCGTTTTTTCCGCTCCTCGGCTGGGCGGACAAACGCGCCATCGCGCAGGCGCTGCTCGCCATTGCGCTCAGCGGAGGACAGCCTGCGGATCTTTCAACGGACGTCGGGGGCGAAAACGTTACGATGCTCGCGTGGCTGCAAAAACATCGCCAGACCGCGCGCGCGATCCGCCGCTTCTGGGAAGTCATCCTGGTCAGCGCGCTCGATGAAGAACTCGATCGCATCGACGCGCGCTACGGAATCGACGTGTTCTGGAAAGCGTTTCTCTCCACGCGCGGCGGCTACCGCGTCGGCATTCCGCGTGTTCCTCTCGGCGAGTTGTACGAAGGCTGCCGCAAGGCGCTTGCCGCACAGGGCGGAGAAGTTCAGTTGCGCGCCGGGGTGCGGGGATTTCTCGTTGTGGATGGCCGCGTCGAAGGAGTGGAAAGGGAAGACGGCTCGGTCGAGACGGCGGACTATTATCTCGCCGCGGTGACGCAGGACGTCTTGCCGGAACTGCTTCCCAAGGAAGTTGTGGATCGCGAGCCCGTGTTCTTGAACCTGCGAAATTTGCGAACTTCGCCGATCACCGGAGTGCATCTCTGGTTCAATCGAACCGTGATGAGCGAGCCGTTCCTTACGCTGCTGGACAGCACGACGCAGTGGGTGTTCAACAAGACGCAGCTCTCCAGTGGTGGTGCGAAAGATGGCGGGAAA
>JGI12269J14319_10000537_pt1 | contig 36503 bp, 31 predicted proteins | sample PeaSoiSIISIP2007_FD_14319 | JGI IMG/M metagenome (IMG submission 14319)
AAACCCACTGCAGCCGGCAGATGATGCAGCCATTGGAGAACGAATGGCCGGCAGCTGAGCGCTGCGAACCAGCCGAGAACGACGGGACAAGTCTCCCGACGATCAGCTCACCGGGTGAAACTCTGGTGACTCCACCTCGAGCAGACTGTAGGCCTCGTCCATGGTACGAACGATGTGCAAATTAGGGCGAGTCTCTTCACCCAGCATCTGAAACATGTGGGCCATTCCGAAGACATGAGGCTGCGGAGCTACAAAGATGCGCATAGACGCAGCCGGGAATGCAGGCGAAGCCTTTGTCAGTTGTTTTATCGCGGTGCTGGAAACACTGAACTCCGTTACCCCCGACACATCAGCAATGCCGCGACACGGTGGATGGGATGCCACATATTTTGCCGTTGTGCCGTAACAATCCAACAGAATGGCGTCTGTTACCCGGCCTTCCAGACGCACACGCAGGATGTCGTTCCTGGCGTCGAATTCCAAAACAAAGGCCATGGAAAGGTCTCGTTAAACACAGCGCCGCTCTGGGAATTCTGTCACAAAAACGCGATCGAGTTATCTCGGGATTGTCTCCGGTGTAAGGATAGGAGATAAGAGATAAACGAATAGCCCTTACGCCCTCTGCACGCCGCCGAGCGCTTCGAGCGCTTTCGTGATCTGTCCCGACCACTGCGCCACCTCGTCGTCGCGCAGCGTGCGCTCGCTCGACTGGAGCTTGGCGCGCATCAGGATGGAGTACTTGCCCGCGCCAACTTTCTCACCGCGAAAAATTTCTGCCGGGACAAAGCTACGCAGCTCGGTGATGCCCAATTCATTGATGCTCTGGCGGATCTTCTCGAATTCCACGCCTTCACCAAACACGAAGGAAAAGTCGCGCTCGACGGCAGGGAAGCGCGGCAGCGCTTCATAACGCACCTGGCGCAGATCGTGCTGGTAGAGCCGGTCGAGATAGATCTCGGCAACAAAAACATCTTGGCGAAGTTTACGGGCCGCGGCCACATCGGGATGAATCTGGCCAAACTGGGCCACGGTAGCGCCATCCATGACGGCCCGCGCCGAGCGCCCGGGATGATAGTAGTCAGCCGTCTGCGCATCGTAGTAGAGCGTCCAATGGCCGAAGGGAGCGAGTAGGCTCTCGACGTCGCCCTTCAAGTCGAAGAACGAGAACGGACGCGCCGCCTGATGAACTCCGGTTTCGATGGCGCTCCCGGTCGCGCCGATCGAGATGCGTTTCATCTCCACCGACTTCTCGCCCGACGCCTCAAACACGTTTCCAGATTCGAACAGGCGAACGTTCTCGCTGCCGCGATTCAGGTTGTAAGCCAGCATGTTGAGCATGCTGGGAACCATCGAGGTGCGCATTACCGAAGCCTCGTCGCTCAGCGGGTTTGCGAGGTCGAGCTCGGCTGCGGGCGAAAAGCGGCGCGCGTCTTCCTTTGAAATGAAGGTCAGCGAAATCGCTTCGTTGTATCCGAGCGCCATGAGCGTTGAGCGCAGCCGCGCGTCTTTGTGCGCGTCGGGCAGGTCCCGGACCTCGCCGCTGTAGGCGGGAAGCGTGTTGGGGAACTTGTCGTAGCCGTGCATCCGCGCCAGTTCCTCAATAATGTCGATCTCGCGTTCGCAGTCAAGTCGCCAGCTCGGAATGTGGACAAGGTAACTATCTTCTGCGCCCGGAAGCATGGTGAACCCTAGACGAGTAAGGATGCGGCTGATTTCAAGCGTGCTGAGCGGTTCGCCGAGAATGCGCTGTACCTCGCGCAGGTCGAGCACCACCGGAGCCAGATCAAGCTTGCGCGCGATCACGTCAATCACGCCGCCGATAAGCGTGCCGCCACCGGAATTGAGAATCAGTTCAGCAACCCGGTTGGTCGAAACGATGGTCGACTCAAAGTCGGCGCCCCGCTCAAATCGATGCGAAGCGTCGGTGTGCAACCCGTGCCGCTTCGACATGCGGCGCACGGTAACTGGATCCCACCAGGCAGATTCGATCAGGATGTTTTTCGTGCGCTCGGTGATCATCGTGTCGAAGCCGCCCATCACACCGGCGAGGCCGACGGGATTTACCGCGTCGGCAACGACCAGATCTTCGGTGGAGAGCTTACGCTCGACACCATCCAAAGTCTTGAGAATTTCTCCGTCCAGGGCGCGGCGTATGACCAGCCTGCGGCCTTCGAGCAGATCGAGATCGAATACGTGCGTCGGCTTGCCGCTCTCCCACAGAACGTAGTTGGTAGCGTCAACGGCGTTGCTGATGGGCCGCTGATCGAGCAACTGCAGGCGGCTGGCAACGCTCGCGGGCGAGGGCTTGATGGCAGCGCCACGAATTTCGCGCGCCGTGAAGCGCGGACACAGTTCCGGCTCCTGAATGTCAATCGTGACCTCGGATTTGCCCTGCGCAGGCGGCAACTTCGGCTCAATTGGCTTGAGCGGCAGATTGTAGAGCGCCGACGCTTCGCGAGCCACGCCATAGTGATTCATGGCATCGGGACGGTTGGTCGTGATCTCCATCTCGAAGACGGTGCTGTCGCCTTCGCCGGAAATGCCTTCAACCGCAACGCCCGCAAGGGTGAGTTCGTCCGCAAGCCGAGCGTAGTCGACGGGAAAGTCAACAAAGTCGCGCAGCCAATGAGGAGAAATTTTCATATCCGTCGTTCGCCGTTCGCTACTCGCTGTTCGCCATGTAAATTGAGCGAACAGCCAACGACGAATAGCGAACAGCTCTTACCCAAACTGTTCCAGAAACCTTACATCGCCCTGGAAGAAAAGCTGAATATCATCCACGCCGTACTTCAGAATCGCGATCCGCTCCACGCCCATGCCGAAGGCGAATCCCGAAACTTTCGTCGCGTCGTAATCCACGAAGCCGTACACATTCGGATCGACCATGCCGCAGCCGAGCAGCTCAATCCATCCGCTGGCCTTACAGTTACGGCAGGGAGCGCCGTCGCGCATGCCTTTGCCGTCGCAGAAAATGCAGCTGATCTGCACGTCGGCGCTGGGCTCGGTAAACGGGAAGAACGATGGATAGAAGCGCGTCTTCACGCTCGATCCGAACATCGCCTTCATGGCGTGGTCAAGCGTGCCCTTCAAGTCGCAAAACGTGATGTTGGTGTCGACCGCCAGGCCTTCAATCTGGTGAAAGATTGGCGAGTGCGTCGCGTCCAGCGCATCGTTGCGGTGAACCTTCCCCGGACACACGACGCGCACGGGCGGCTTCATCTTCTGCATGGTGCGAATCTGCACCGGCGAAGTATGCGTGCGCAGCAGCAGGCGGTCGCGCGGCGCCTTGGATTCCTGTCCAGCTATGAACAACGTGTCCTGCGTGTCGCGCGCGGGATGGTTTGGCGGAAAGTTCAGCGCTTCGAAGTTGTAAAAATCGGTTTCAATCTCCGGACCTTCCTCGACCGAGTAGCCGAGATTGCGGAACACTCCTATCATCTCGTTCATCGTCTTGATGACTGGATGCTCGGCGCCGATGGGACGACGAATACCAGGGAGGGTGATGTCGACTCCTTGAGTCGCTCTCCATGCATCATCGATACTCACGTAAGATTTCCCGGATGATTCGATCAGATGGCGCTGGTCATCGGACTCTTGTTGCTGCAGGAGCGCTTCAGCACGACCGACTTCATCTTCGATCTTGACCTTCAGTTCGTTGACCCGCTGGCCAACATCTCGCTTGGCCTCTCTGGGTGCAGCTTTTAACCAAAGGTCATTGACTTGCGTGGCGATGCCATTCTTGCGTGCAAGCCAGCGATCACGGAAGGTTTTCCACTCCTCCCACCGCTGCTTCCATTCGACATCGTGCGCGAGAGCCTTGCGGGTGGGTCCAGAGGTAAGTATTGCCGATTCACGGTCAAGCGCAGACAGAAGTTCGTGCACGGCACTGTCGATTGCTGCCGCCGAGAAGCCGGTCAGTTTGGGAACGGTGTACCCCGGCTTCGGCAGGTTGTCGAGATCAATTGCTTCAACGGGTTTGATCTGCTTAGCCATCTTTTATAGTCAGTGTGGGCCACATCTATTCCAAAAGATGCCCTCAAGATTTTGGCATCGCGAGCGAAGCGAGGGACCCTACTCGTCCGAAAAATGCGTGCGGTTGTACGGGTCCTTCGACTCCGCAGAACGATTCGCTTCGCGAATCGTTCCACTCCGCTCAGGATGACACGGTTAAAGACTGAAATCTGACGACTTACAGTTACGCCGCCGCGTGCGCCTTCTTGGCCTGCTCCGCCAGACTCGCGAATCCGGCAGCATCGTTCACCGCCAAATCCGCTAGGATCTTGCGATCCAGTTCCACACCGGCTTTCTTCAATCCGCTGATGAACTGGTTGTAATTCAGTCCGTTCAAGCGGGCGGCGGCGCCGATGCGCACGATCCAGATCGACCGGTACTGGCGCTTCTTCTGCTTGCGGCCGGAGTAGGCAAACTTCAGCCCGCGCTCGACGGCTTCTTTTGCCGAGCGGTAAAGTTTGGATTTAGTTAGGAAATATCCACTGGCGCGTTCAAGTATCTTCTTGCGCTTGGCGCGGCGTTTGGTTCCGCGTTTTACACGAGGCATGACGGTTCTCCTTTTTTATTTCAGCTTTATTTCGAATGGCGGCTGGAGGTAAGGAGGCTTCTACCCATCGGGATTTCTGAAGCCCAGCCTCTTCACGCGCCGCTGCGGTGCGTTTCGCACCGCAGACTTGGTTAAGGACGGGCAACCTGCCCTGAGCTTGCCGAGAGGCCCGTCGCTCCATCCCCTTCTAGTACGGGATCATGCGCTTCACTTTCTTGAAGTCCGCGTCGCTTACCAGCACGGAATCTCCCAGCTTTTTCTTGCGCTTCTTGGCCTTCGAAGTCAGGATGTGACGGAGAAACGCTTTGTGCCGCTTGATCTTTCCCGTCCCGGTTTTCTTGAAGCGCTTAGCAGCGCCTTTGTGTGTTTTTAGTTTAGGCATAAAAAGTTCTCAGTTCTCAGTTGTCAGTTCTCAGTTACGTCATCCAGGGTGGCGCAGTGCGAATCGATCGCGCCATAAGATCTTAACTGATGACTGACAACTGATAACTGACGGCTGTTTTTACGCGGTCTGTGCTCCGCCTTGCGACACCGGAGGAGCTGCGGGTTTTGGACGCGCCGGCGGCTTTTCTTTTGCTCCGCCTTCTTTCTTGTTCGGCGCCAGAATCAGGTGCAGCGTATTGCCTTCCTGCCGGGGTCGAAACTCCACCAGACCCTTCTGGTCGACATCCTTGATCAGACGTTCCAGAATCTGGCGGCCCAGGCTTTGCCGAGTCATTTCGCGTCCCCGGAAGAAGATGGTCGCTTTCACCTTGTCTCCTTCGTCGAGAAAGCGGAGCACATGATTCTTCTTGGTTTCGTAATCGTGATCGTCCACGTTGATACGAAACTTCACTTCCTTGACCGTAATGGTCTTCTGCTTTTTCTTGGCTTCGCGCTCGCGCTTTTCGTTCTGATACAGGAACTTCCCATAGTCCATGATGCGGCAAACCGGAGGTTGCGCGGTCGGGGAAATCTCCACCAAGTCGAGGTTTCTTTCGCGGGCCAACTTGAGCGCCTCGAAAGGAGGCATCACGCCAATCTGTTCCCCTTCGTCCCCGATGACGCGAACTTCCCGCGCCCGGATGCGCTCGTTCATGCGGATAAAGCGTTTGTCGATACTGTCCTCCGTCTATTGATACTGCCAGGAAAGATGCTTAAAAAGTATAGCATGGGGCTGCCCGGAGCTTCGCCTTATCACCTTCTTCCACCTTGACTGAACTCGCCGAAAGCCGCTAGCATTGCCGGATCGCACGGCCTTTGGTTCCCCTCCCCTGTGCTGGAACCACTGCATCTTCACCGCTTCCGGAGGTTCTGACTATGCGTCGCTACGCTTCCATTCTTCTCGTGAGTTCTGTTGTTCTTTTCTCCGTAGCCGCTATCGCCGGCCCCGCGCAGGCTCCCGCCGACAGCCCCAGGTCCGTTATCACCGGCCCGATTGACGACTCCCAGTTGGTTACGCTCACCGGGAACACGACTCCCGCGGCACTGCGCGTCCAGAACGATCGCGGACCCGTCGCCGACAACTTGGCCTTCGACCATTTGCTGCTCACGCTGAAACCCGCACCAGAAACCGAAGCGCGCTTCGAAAAGCTGATTGACGAAATGCACCATCAGGATTCGTCTGAATACCATCACTGGCTGACTCCGCAACAATTAGGCGAGCGCTTCGGCGCGGCCCCGCAGGATCGAGAAACCATCCAGCGCTGGCTGGAAGCGCACGGCTTTTCCATCAATCGTGTCTACCAGAATGGTCTAGTCATCGACTTCGCCGGAACCGCCGCACAAATCCGTGAAGCGTTCCACACCGAGATTCACAACTTAGTTCTGCCCAACGGCCAAAAGCACATCGCCAACATTCGTGATCCGCAAATCCCAGTCGCGCTGGCACCGGCCATCGAAGGCATCGCTTCACTCCATGATTTTTTCCCCAAGTCGCACGCCGTTCAGCTCGGTCCGGTCTCCTATGACCCCGCGACCCGCACCTGGCATCCGCACTTCAACGTCAAGTATCAGGGACAGACCTTTCATACTGTAAGTCCCTACGACTTCGCGACCATCTACAACGTGCTGCCCCTCTGGCAACGTGGCTTTACCGGAAAGGGCGTCACCATCGCGCTGGTCGAAGACTCCAACCTCGCCCATGCATCGGATTGGAGCGCCTTCCGCAACGTATTTGGTCTGAAGGATTTTAAGGACGGCAACTTCAAGCAGATTTATCCCAACTGCCCCAACCCCGGTCAGAATGGAGACGAAATCGAGGCCGCCCTCGATGTGGAGTGGGCGAGCGCGAGCGCTCCTGACGCCAACATCGAGCTTTCCGCGTGCCCCAATTCTAAGACCGTCTCCGGGCTCGATCTCGCCATACTCAATCTCCTCGATCTCGAACCGCCTGACATCATCTCCGACAGTTACGGCCTGTGCGAGACCATTACCGGGCAGACCGAAATTGCGCTCGAAAATCGCGAAGCGCAAATTGCCACCGCGTTAGGCACGACATTCTTCATCGCCCAGGGCGACACCGGCGCCGACGAATGTGCGCCCGTCGAGAGCACTGCTTATTCCAAACTCGGCATCAACAGCGGAGACAATACCGCCTCCGCCTACGCCGTCGATGTGGGTGGCACCGATTTCATGGCCCAGTACAATCAGGACGTCAACGGTGTTCCCGTGAGCGACTACTGGAGCGCCACTAACGATCCTGAGACCAAGGCTTCCGCGCTCTCCTATATTCCGGAGATTCCCTGGAACGACGGCTGCACCAGCCAGCTTATCTACAGCGATCCGCTATTAGGAGGTTACACGCAGTCCTACGGTCCCACGGGATTCTGCAACACAAAACTGGGCAGAGAATTTAAATATGCGGTGAGCGGCAGCGGCGGACCAAGCACCTGCTTTACCGGAAAGCCGTCGATCCCCGGCGTGGTCAGCGGAACCTGTCAGGGGAACCCCAAGCCCTCCTGGCAAACTGGCGTTCCCGGCATTCCCAACGATGGTTTGCGCGACCAGCCAGACATTTCGCTCTTCTCCGCGAACGGCGTCTGGGGAAGCTTCCTGGTCGAGTGCATGTCGGATAAGAACCAATTCGGCGCGCCCTGCAGTGCGGAGAACGACGCGCTGCTCGAAGGCGGCGGTGGCACCTCCTTTGCTTCGCCGGCGATGGCGGGCATTCAGGCGCTGATTGATCAGAAATACGGCAAGCAGGGGAATACCAATTACGTCTATTACGCGCTAGCGACAAACCAGTTCACCAAACGGGAAGCGAAAGCCTGCGACGCCAGTCAAACCACCGGCAAGCTGCCCGCCCCTTCCTGCATCTTTAACGACGTCACACTCGGAGACATGGTCATCCCGTGCGGCGAAAATTCGAAGGGCGTCTCCTACGATTGCTACGGTGACGGCGCCAAGATCATCGGCGAACTTTCGACGTCCACATCCGCGAGCGAGCCCGCTTACCCGGCCACCGTCGGCTACGATCTGGCCACCGGGCTCGGCTCGGTGAACGCCACCAAGCTTTTCGATGCCTGGCCTCATGCCAGCGAATGAAATCCTCATTTTTGGGGTCCGAGCAAGATGGCGGTGCTATGCCACCGCAACTTTCGCCGTGCGCAACCGCCGGTACAGGCGCAGATAGTCGTCCACCATCCGTCGCGCCGTGAAGCGCTCGCGCGCTCGATTGTAGGCGCGCGTCCCGTAGAGACGCACGAGTTCGCGGTCCCCGTCCAGTTGGCCGAGCACTTCGCTGAGACTCTCGCCGTTATTGCGTTCAAAGTACATGGCCGCGTCGCCCCACAGTTCGCGATACACTTCGGTGTCATTGGCGACCAGCGCACAGCGCGAGAATGCGGCTTCGATCGAGGCCAGCCCTGTTGGTTCGTAGCGTGAAGTTGCCGCAAAAATCGTTGACTTGCTGAAGAGCGACCGCAGTTGCGATTCGGTCTGCGCCCCCTTCACCGAAATTTCGTGTTCGCCGGTGGAGACGCGCACGTCGGCCCGGATCGGTACGGGCGGCGCCGGAATCGGGTTGTCAGCTCCCACGATGCAAACTGGCAGGCTGTGTCCGTGCTGGGTCAGCAGGGCCACCTGCTTTCCTGTATCCCAGAGACGCCCGATCGCCAGCACCGACTCCTCCTTAGCTACAAACGGATTGAAGTAGATCGGATTGCGCCCTGGCGGAATAACGTACCCCTCGAAATCGTCGCCGTAGGCCACGCGCAGCATCTTGTCCATCCAGCGCGAAGTAGTGACCACAGCTTCGGCCCGCTTCAAGCCTGCAACCATGGTTGCACGATACCACTTCAGCCATGCCGAGGCGGCGGGTTCGTGTCCGTGGATGCTCAACCACCACGTGATCACATCGCCGTGCGCCACCACCACTCGCGGCGTCGGCACCGGCAGCGCGCCAAAACTCAACTGGTTCAAATGCAGAAAGTCAGGACGCGTGTCGCGAACGATCGCGCACAAATAATCCTGGGCGGCATGGAAGTCCTGCTCGCCTTCCTGCATCCAGTCCAGTCGAAACGCAGTGGGATGATATTCCAGCCCGTGCAGCGATTCCATCCAGGCGGTCTGATGAGGAAGGGGAATTTCCCCAAAACTGACGAGCGTGACTTGCGCCCCGTGGGTCACCAGGCCAGAAACCAGTTCGCGCGAGTACGTCCAAACTCCGCTGAACGTGTCAGCTGTGACCAGTACGCGCACAGAACCCCCGGGATTCGAGGGGTGGGAGCTACCCTCGTCCTGCCTGCCTACAGTTTAGGGTCGACTGCCGTGCCCAGGGAAGAGTTTTCTTGCGGGCGTGGCTTCACCGAACTGCCTGGTGGTGCAATTCTGCCTGTAGAGACGGGGTTTGCCCCGTCTCATTCCGTGGCGGGAGACGCAGCAAGCCCCGTGTCTGCAGCAACATCGCAAGGCATGGTGAACTTGAAAACCGAGCCCCGGCCGGCCAGCGATTCGACCCATATCCTCCCGCCGCAATGCTCGACAATCTTCTTACAGATGGCCAGACCAATTCCGTTGCCTGGGTATTCGGCCCGGGTGTGCAGGCGCTGAAAGACAACAAAAATATTTTCTGCGTGTTCCAGCGGAATGCCGATCCCGTTATCGCTCACCCTGAACAACCACTGCTCTCCCGTTTTCTCGGCTTGCACCGAGATCAGCGGCGGTTCTTGCCCGCGGAACTTGATCGCGTTTCCGATCAGATTCTGCAGAACCTGTGTCATCTGCGAGCGGTTCGCCCACACCGCCGGCAGCGTCCCACGCGTGACCACTGCGCCACTCTCTTCGATCGCCGGCCCCAGACTTAGCAGGATCTCTTCCATTACCGCGTCACAATCGACGCGTACGCAGCCATTCCGTCCTACTCGCGAAAAGGCCAGCAGATCCTGGATCAACGACTGCATGCGCAGCGCTCCCTCGCTGGCGTAGCCGATGAATTTGTCGGCGTTCTCATCGAGCCGTCCGCGATAGCGTTCGGCGAGCAGTTGCGTATAGGCCGCCACCATGCGCAGCGGTTCCTGCAGATCATGCGACGCGATATAAGCGAATTGCTCGAGGTCCGCGTTGGAGCGAGCCAGCTCTTCGACCCGACGTTCGAGTTCGCCATTGAGTTTCCGGATCTCCTCTTCCGCCCGCTTGCGCTCAGTGATATCGGCACGGATGGCAACGTATTGCCGCGGTTTGCCATCCGCGCCAGCGAACGGAACGATCGTGGCGTCCACCCAGTAGATCGAACCGTCCTTGGCTCGGTTTCGCATCTCGCCGCGCCACACCTGGCCATTCGCGATGGTGTGGTACATCTGCTGGAAAAACTCTTTCGAGTGGTAGCCGGAGTTGAGGATGCGATGGTTTTGCCCAATCAGTTCCTCCCTGGAGTATTGGCTGATGGTGCAGAACTTATCGTTGGCGTAGGTAATCGTGCCCTCGATGTCAGTCACCGCCACGATGGCGTGCTGATCCAGAGCGAATTTTTGATTGGCCAGTTCTCTGAGAGCAGTCTCGCTGGTGGCTAGGCTTTCCTTCAGCGCTTCTTCGGCCCGCTTGCGCTCGGCAATTTCCCGCTCCAGTCCGCCATTTACCTCCCGCAAATGCATCCGCTCGGGCAGCGAAATGATCTTCGGAGCTAGCTGTACGAGCGCCGCCACCGTGATCACAGAAACGGTAGCTGTGATGGCCTTAATCACGCCCGCCACCAGATAGCTGCCGTGCCAGACGTTCCAAACTTCCATCAGGTGGGTCGTGCCACAAGCGAGGATAAAGGTCCCGAACATCCAGAAAATTCGGCTGAAAGGGAGATCACGACTCTTACGAATGAAATAGAAGAGCACAACGGGAATACAGAAATAAGAAAGTGCGATCAGGCCATCTGAAATGACGTGCAGCCACACGATTCGCGGATCCCACAAGTAGCAGAAACCGTGGGGCATGAAATCAGACGAAAGCAATTGTTCGAGGAATCCCATGGCCCCTTTCCTGGTTCATCAAGAGTTATCGGCAAGACGTTCGCGCTCCCAAGATAAGGAGCGAGCTACTTAGGTGGCCGTCGACGAAAGCGATTTGTATCAGGCATGGCCCTAACGGATTGCCGTAAGGTCTGGGCTACGAGAAACCAGTGCCTCGCGGTGGCCAGCGGCTTGCCGCTGCGATTTAGGCGCCCGCCGCCCGCTGTCTGGCTTCTTCTGTTGGAAACGCGCCCTCCATTTGCTGCCGGAGCCTCTTTACCAGTTCGTGCACCGATTGCAACTTTTCAGCCGCTGCTGGAGGCAGGCCAGGGGTTCCCAAAGCCAGTTCACTGGACAGCAGCAGCGCCGTAACCGTGCCATTCAGTTCGCCGTGCAGTTTGTGGATCGCCGCCTGCCGGGCGCCCACCGCCTCGCGCCCGCGGCGCTGCACGGCCGCGCACACGTCTCGCACCAACCGCTCCATTCCACTAATCCCGAAATTGACTTGGAGGGGGATGGCAGCGCTTAGGTGCTCGAACATGGTCACAGCTTCCTGCGGCCGGGTTTCGAGTAAGTACTGGTCGAGCACCACGGCCACGTAACCTTCCACCCGCAGAAGTGTGGTCGCCCGAACCAGACTTTCCGCCACCAAGACTTCCTCGCCCGTTGCTTTATTCAGCGCCGCAGCGCATTCGGGCGCCCGCTCGCTCGGCGTCACAAGAAGGATCATGCCGAACCCTTCGCAACTCCCGGGCCAATTGTTTTCGCCTGAAAATAAATGAGTTATGCAGACGAGCTGCCGCCGAGCCTCCCGTTCTGGAACGAGCGCTCGGCCCGGCGCTCAGTTTTGGGACTGGGGCCATTTGTAATTGGCAATTTGTAATTTGTGATTTCTAATCTCGGTCCCAGCCGAGCCCCCGATTTTCAATTACCAATCACCAATTACAAATTCAGCGCCGCGTACTCTTTCAGCTTCCGGTACAGCGTGGTCTTGCCAATGCCCAGCAGCCGCGCCGCCTGCATCTTGTCTCCGTTTACCTGCGACAGCGCAGCGAGAATGGTCTGTTTCTCCAACTCCGCCATCGGCACGATCCCACGGTTGGGAGGGTTCATCACCATTAAATCGGCGGGAGCCCCGTAAATCTGGGTGGGAAGATCGCGCACCTGAATTTCGTTCGCGCTGGTGAGCGCGCAGGCCCGCTCCAGCGAGTTCTCGAGTTCGCGGACGTTGCCGGGCCAGTCGTAATTCAGCAGCGCCTTGAGCGCCTCGTCCGAAACCGACTTTTCGATTCCCACGTCGCGCCCAATGCGCTCGAGAATGTGCGCTGCCAGCAGCGGGATGTCCTGCCTGCGTTCGCGCAGAGGTGGAATCCGCAGCGTCAGCACGTTCAGCCGGAAGAAAAGATCGCGCCGGAACGTGCCCTCGGCCACTGCCCGTTCCAGGTTGCGATTGGTCGCGGCCAGAATCCGCACGTCGATCGGCACCCGCTTCACGCTTCCCACCGGACGAATTTCTTTTTCCTGAATCGCCCGCAACAGCTTCGCCTGCAAGTCGGTCGACAACTCGCCGATCTCGTCCAGAAATACCGTACCGCCTTCGGCGATCGCCAGCAGTCCGTCCTTCGGATTGGTCGCGCCCGTGAAAGCGCCGCGCACGTGTCCGAACAGTTCGCTTTCAATCAGCGTGGGCACCAGCGATCCGCAGTCGACGGGAATGAACGGCTTGTCGCGGAAGATGCCGGAGAAGTGAATGGACTTCGCGACCAGTTCCTTGCCGGTGCCGCTTTCACCCAGAATCAGCACCGGATGCGAACTCTGTCCCGCTTTCGCGATGATGCGGTAGAGTTTCTCCATCTCCGGCGCGCGCCCAATAATGTTGCCGAACCCTTGCCGCGACCGGAGGGTTTCCCGCAACACCCGGTTCTCCGTCTTCAGCCGCAGATGTCCTCCCACCCGCTCCAGCAGCAGACGCAGTTCTTCCATGCTGAAGGGTTTGGTGACATAGTCGTACGCCCCATCTTTCATGGCCTGTACCGCCGACTTCACCGTGCCGTACCCGGTTACGACGATCACCAGCGTATCCGCGCGATGCGTCTTGATCTTGTGCAGTGCTTCGAGGCCGCCTGCCCCTGGCCGCAAGTCCAGCAACACGGCGTCCGCACTCGAAATGTCGAGCAGCCGGTAGGCCTGTTCAGCCGACTCCGCCACCCGGGTGTTGAATCCGAGTGATTGCGCTACCTCACGGCAAGCATCGCGGATGGTGCGGTCATCGTCCACAATTAGCAGGTTCAGGAAATTCGCTCCCTCGATTTGCACGGGATGGCTGGGGCTCTGATGACAACAGCGGCGGCCGATGCGTTGAACATGGCGAAGTTCCCTCTTCAAGACCTATCTGTAGAGACGGGGCTTGCCCCGTCTCCTTCTGCGTCCGAAGACGCAGACTCGATCGCCGGAAAAAACACTGCAATGCTGGTGCCGCGTCCCGGTTCGCTCTCGACTTCGATCGTCCCGCCGGATTCCGTGACGATGCGCTGCACCGTTGCCAGGCCCAACCCCGTGCCTCGTCCCGGCAGCTTGGTAGTGAAGAAAGGTTCGAACAACCGCGCCCGCGTTTCCACATCCATCCCGCTGCCGTTGTCTCTCACCACCAGCAAGACGGCGGGCCGGGTACTTCCAATCTCGCCTTTGCTAGAACCTTCACCGGGAAATTCCGCGGCCGACGTGCTCAACCTGATCGCTCCACCCTGCGGCATGGCATCGCGCGCGTTCAGCACTAGGTTCAACAGGACCTGCCGCAATTGCGCGGGATCGGCCAGCACCAGTCCGGCGCCGGAGTCGAACATCGACTCGAGCACCGGGTCGAGGACTACGACCAGCTCAATCTGTTCGCCGACCAGCCGCTGCAACAGATTTTTCGAGGAAGCCACAATTTCGTTGATCCGGATCGCGCGTGGCTCTGCGGCTTGTTTGCGCGCGAGCGCCAAGAGTTGCTGGGTCAGCGCAGCGCCCTGCTCGCTCGCCAGCCGAACTTCTCCAACTTGCTGGCGCAGTCCGTTCCACTGCAGCCCGGGTTTTGCCAGTCCAGCGTCCGCCAGTCCGTCGCTCGCGAATCCAGCGCTGGTCAATTCGTCGCCCACCAGTTCCGCGCTCGCCAATCCGGCGCTCAGCAGGTCGCAGTACAGCAGGATGCCGGTCAGCAGGTTGTTGAAGTCGTGCGCGATTCCTCCCGCCAGCCGCCCTAGGACTTCCATCTTCTCGGCTTGGTGCAACTTCTCTTCCACGTGCTTGCGCTCACTCGCGTCCGTGAGCATTGCGATCAAGCAGGCGGGCTGACGGTGGGCGTCGCGCCCGAGCGATACCGTTAAGTCTCCCCAGAGCTCGGACCCGTCTTTGTGCCGGCAGCGCTTTTCGATTTTGATCGAGTCGCGCTCGCCCCGCATCAGCTCGCTCAGCATTCGTTGTGCGGGCGCGGAATCGCTGTGCGAAAGACCGCGGTGAAGTTCCGGAAAAAGCTCACCAGCGTGCGTGCTGGCCAGTTCCCGTTGGCTGTAGCCGAGCATTCGGCTGAGTGCGGGATTCGCTTCCAGAATCCCGCCATCGAGCCGGCAAATCCCGATTCCAATCGCGGCCGCTTCAAACATCGCCCGGAAGCGCAGATCGCGGTCTTGGTCGAACGTTGCCGGAAATTGGGTCACGACGCTCATGGCGATACCAGGTCTTAGGTCTTAGGTGTCAGGTCCCAGGAAAACCAAGACCTGAGACCTCCGACCTGACCCTCCGATTCCAAACTGGGAAAAGCATGCCCAACCCTTCCGCGAATGAACCGCGTTAAACCGGATTGGGAAAAGTGTAGTGCGAAATCCACCGCCGCTAAGTGCGAGCCATCACATCAAATATGTGATGAATCCGGGGCGGCGATTGGCTGAAAATGCCCGCTCGTTGACGGGAGCAGGGATTGAGGGGGACAATAGCAGCCACTTTTGGGGCCAGAAAGGGAATTCCCGCTCGGGGAGGCATCATGAAACATTCTCTTCTGCTCTTGATCTCAATCGGTTGCTTCTGGTTTCTGAATGGGTGCGGCGGCTCTTCGTCCTCTATGCCTCCTCCAACCGGGGACTTCAGTATTACCGCCTCCCCTGCATCCGTCTCAACTCAGGTGGGCGGGACCACCTCACCCGTAGCCGTTTCGTTGAATGCGCTGAATGGGTTTACGGGCCCGGTGACGGTAACCGTCAGTGGATTCCCGGACGGAATCAGTTCCTCTCCTGCATCGCCATTTGTGCTTTCTTCCGGAACGCCCCAGCAGGTTACGTTCTCCGCACCGGCAGCCGCCGGAACCTTTACCGTTGAATTTAGAGGCGTCAGCGGAACACTCTCGCATAGTGCGAGCGCAACGTTGACGGTTACGCCGCAACCCAACCCGTACCTGGTCTCGGCGAGCTACTATCCCTGGTATATAGCGCCTAACTGGCCCAATCAGTATCTAAGAGGTGACCTGATTCCTTCGGAGTTGCCCGCGCTGGGCCAATACCTTTCCCAGGACGAGGATGTCGTGACCCAGCAGATCGCCTGGTCGACTGCGGCCGGAATCAATGTCTGGGATCTTGAATGGATTGTGCCGAACGATTTCGAGGACCAAACCATTCAAAACACCGTTATGACGAACCCGCACATAGGGGATATACGATTCGCCATCTTCTACGATTACGCCCAGCGGTTCAATTTAGATTTCAATTTGACGCCAGACAAAGTCACGACAATCCTGTCGGATTTTCAATACATTGCCGCGCATTTCTTCTCACATCCGAGCTATTTGACGCTCGGGCAAGGGAGACCCGTGGTCTTTTTCTACGCTTCGTTGCAGTTGACGCCGGTTTCCGCCATTCAGCCAATGGTGTCGTCCATCCGGCAAGAGCTGTCCAATGCCGGGTTCGACATCTATCTGATCGGCGATGAATACTACGCCGGGTTTCTTCCGCCGGATCCCGCCCGCATCGGTAACTGGGATGGAATCTTCGGCTACGACACTTACACGCAACAAGGAGGGTATTCAGACGACAACGGTTTTTTCGCGCTGCATTCCACCGCGTACGCGCAATATCAAGCAGTGGCCCAGCAGTTGGGCGTCGACTTCATTCCATCACTGACGCCCGGATATAACGACCGAGTCATTCGTCCCTCCGCGAACAATTCCGCCTTGGCCCGCAGGACCAGCGCGACTGCACCTGAGGGGTCGATGTTTATGAATTTCCTCGCAGACCTGGCTCTGCCCTATGCCAACAACACTCGCTTCAAGATGATTCACATAACCACATTCAACGAATGGTATGAGGACACTGAACTGGAGCCCACCGTTATTACTGTTTCGACCACTACCGATACCTCACCCACAGGGTCGCAGTACACCCAGGGCCTTGTGTATCAAGGCTATGGCACGACTTATTTGGATATCCTTCGAAACGCGATTGCGGCAGCCAATCCTTGATCTTCTGGCTCGGGGTCCTTTTTTCGGATGTGCAGCAACTTCTCCACTTCGGCAACCACCTCCCCGGATTCGTTCTTGACCTCAACCGTGAACACGCGCTCGATCTTCTGCTGGGAATGCAGAGCTTGCCGGATCTCGCCGATCTGCTCTCCGGACAGCCGGAAGCTGGCGGAAACCTTTCCGCGTCCCGGCTTCCTGAAGCGGATGCTCGCGGCCTTGTCCCAGACGATGTAATCCTTCCCCAAATTCTCGATCAGCATGAGCATAAAAAAGGGGTCGGCCATCGAGTACAGCGACCCTCCGTAGTGGGTGCCGACGTAATTCGCGTTCCACCAGTGGAGCTTCATCTCGACATCAATCTCTTTCCAGTCGGGGGCGAGTCTCTTTATGCGGATTCCCGCGCCGAGAAACGGCGGCCAAATATTTAAGAGCATGCGCGCGTGGCGCTTCCAAGTCATTTTCACAGGACGCTCCTGCTGCGATTCACGCTTTGTACCATAGAAAGCTGGGGCAAGAGCGCACGAATTGATATTCTGATTGGGGCAAACATGCCGTTTCATCGCAATCAAATCGCTGTCATTCTGCTGACCTTCAGCTTCCTCTGCGCCTGCGGCCGCCCCCCTGCTGACAGCCCTTCGAACTCCGATTCGCAAAAGCTGCCCTTCGATCGCGAGCCGCGCTCGACCGGCATTTCGCCCAGCCAGTCGCTGATTCCATCCACCACGAAGCTGCCCGAGGGAACGCCCATCCCGGTTCGCCTCGAGAACACGCTTTCGAGCGCGTCGTGGCACACGGGAGACACCTTCAAAGCGACCGTCGACGAACCGGTCGTAATCGACGGCCAAACGCTGATCGCACGCGGCACTCCCGCGACCGGCCGCCTACTGGAAGCCAAGGCGTCAGCAACTTCTCTCGGCCGTTCCAGTGAACCCGGCTACCTGCGCATGGTATTGGTGAGTTTGAATGTTGGCGGCAGGCCGGTCCCCATCGAGACCTCCAGCATCTTCGCCAAAGGCGGCTCCCGCGGGGAACGAAATTCGGCTGCCGCTCCAGCTGCTGGCTCCGGTCAGAAAGACGACAAAGATAAGGACATTGTGCTCGGCAAGGATCGCCGTCTCAGCTTCCGACTAGCCCAGACCGTTGACTTGCGGTAATCCGGATTTCTTCGAGCGCAAGCCGAATTCTCACTACATAAAATTTACATCCCTGCTCGGGTTGAGACTGGCCCTCGGCCCCCCTCGTTGCAAGCTATGTTGCAGTAAGGAAAGGGACTTTCCCGTTCTGGCAAGCAGCTTGCTCTATTCCAGTTAGAACTCCGTTGGGGATTGTGATGATATTTCTGCTGTCCATGATCTTCGCGTTTGCGTTGATCGCCTTGGCGACAATTGCCATGACGATTCTCGCGCTCTGCTTCGTGCGATGGCTGCTGGTGCCAGGTCAGGTACAAGCGCCCGGTGACACATTCGTCGATGAGCAAGCTCCAGCCTTTTCGCGCCACTTCGTCGTCCAGTAAAAGCACGGATCTGGAAGCCAAGGAGAAAACATGAAACGACATCTGGTTCTGGTGGTACTCAGTTTTGCGGCGTTCCTGGGAAATCTCGCCTGGGCAGGTTCGGTGCGTGAAGACGCAACCGAGCGGCTGCAGAATTCCGCTTACGTTCTCAAGGAGATCGCTGCCGCCCCCGATAAGGGCATCCCCGAAGAAGTATTGAATGACTCCAAATGCATCGTAGTGGTTCCGCATCTGGTCAAGGCTGGCTTTATCATCGGCGCCAAACACGGGCGTGGGGTCGCGGTGTGTCGCACCGGTGCGGGATGGAGCGCGCCCGCTTTCATTAGCGTGAGCGGAGGAAGCTGGGGCCTGCAAATTGGCGCCGAGGGCGTGGACTTGGTCATGCTGGTGATGAACCACCAAGGCCTGGAACATTTGCTTTCCAGCAAGTTTGAGCTCACGGGCGAAGGCTCCGCTGCCGCCGGTCCGGTGGGACGCCACGCTTCCGCCGGGACCGACTGGAAGCTCAACACCGAATTGCTGACCTACTCCCGTTCGCGAGGTGTCTTTGCCGGTCTGACGCTGGAAGGCGCGGTGGTGGAGCCGGACGCCGATGCCACGGTGGCGATCTATGGCAACGACATTCCTTTCAGGAAGATTTTGATGGGTGAGGTTGGCGCCCCGGCTTCAGCAGCGCCGTTCCAGCGCGCGGTGGCAGAGATCAGTCATCAAGCTAGAAGGCAGGAAGCCCTGGAGCAAGCGCCAGAGAATCCGCACGAATCCCAAAAGTAGTCGGTTTCCTGGGGCGCGACTGGTCGCGGCTCTTCAGTTGCGACCGGTCGTGTCCTCACCATGCAGTAGAATCTGTGTCGTGCCCTGGACGGGAGACCAACTTCTGTGCAGGACAGACGTTTCCTAGTTGACCTCCAACGTGGCTGGGCCGGGCAATCTCGCCTCTCAATCCACGAAACCCGGAGCAGAGCGACACCGGGCAAACGAGGGATGGGCGGCTACAGGATCACCATGCATATTCGTTCGATTCGTACGCTGCTGTTCGTGTTGTTTGTGCTGTCGATGTCGGTAGCTTCGGCGCACGCCGTGGGCATCTTCGTGACGATCGCGCCGCCACCGATTCCTGTCTATGAACAGCCCATTTGTCCGGGCGACGGCTATCTCTGGACGCCCGGCTACTGGGCCTGGGACGACGACATCAACGATTATTACTGGGTGCCGGGAACATGGGTGTTGGCTCCGGAAGTGGGTTTCCTGTGGACTCCCGGATATTGGGGTTGGGAAGGTGGCCGATATAGGTGGTGGGACGGGTACTGGGGCCCGCACGTTGGCTTCTATGGCGGAATCAACTACGGCTTTGGCTACTTCGGCCTGGGTTTTGAAGGCGGACGTTGGGACGGCGGACATTTTTTCTACAATCGAGCTGTGCTCAACGTGAACGTCGAGGTGATTCACAACGTTTACAACACGACCGTGGTGCACGAGACGGTAAACCGCGTCAGCTACAACGGCGGCGAAGGTGGAATCAATGTACGTCCGCGGCCGGAAGAAGAGGCGGCGGCGCGTGAGCGGCACATTGGGCCGATTGAGGCGCAAACGCAACATATCCAGGCGGCCCGCGGTAATCCACAGCTGCGGGCATCGGTGAACATGGGCAGGCCGGCGATCGCGGCGACAGCGAGGCTCGGAGAATTCAGCGGCCGCGACGTTGTGCCCGCGCGCGAGGCCGGGGGTTCTTATACTCCTGTCAATCGAGGCGGAAACGTTGCGAAGCCCAGCAACCCCGTGCATCCTCACGAACTACCAGCCGTGGAAAGGCCAGCCGCTCCCAACACCGGCAACCCGAAGCTCGACCAGAAGTACCAGCAGCAGCAAGAGAAAATGATAGCGAAGCAGAATCAGGAGCGGGACAAGCTGCAGCAGAAGCAGGAACAGGAACACCAGCGACTGGCGCAGCAGAACGCCAACGAAGCAAAAAAACAGCAGGTCGAGCAGCGGCACCAACAACAGACGCAGCAATTGCAGCAAAAACACCAACAGCAGCAGCAGCAGTTGCAGCAGAAAGTGCAGCAGTCGAGCCGGGGGACGTCCAAGCCTCGGAAGTAGGACTGCGCCGATTTAGTTAGTGAGCACGAACTGGAACCGGGCGGGGCATAGGTCAATCGAGGGCTTCGCCCGGCGTGATAAAACCAGGTGGCGAGTTAGACCTTCAGGTTCAGCCGAGTAGCGTCATGCCGGCATCTCCTCGCGGCGAGGCTTCGTCGCTATCGCGGGCAGGCGCAAGCGGAAGGTCGTGCCGGTCCCGACAACGGTATCGAATTCCACCGAGCCATAATGCCACTGCATGATCTGGTAGGTTTGCGCCAGCCCGATTCCGCTTCCACCTTTGTCGCCCTTGGTGGTGAAGTAGAGTTCGAAAATCTTCTCCTGCGCTGCGGGCGGAATGCCGCAGCCCTGGTCCCGCACTTCGGCGAGAATCATTTCGTCATCGCGATGCGCGGCCAGCGTTAGCGTCCCTCCCTCGGTCATGGACTGCACGCCGTTCAGCACCAGGTTCAGAATCGCCTGCTTCATCAGATCGGAGTCCACGCGTACCATCAGTGCGTCATCGTGATTGGATAAATCAGGGTTGGGCAATTCCAGCACCACGCGCACGCCGTGACGCGCGGCATCGGGCGCGGCCAGCACCGATACACTCTCAAGAATCTTGCGCAAGTCCACTTCCTCCAGCCGCAAATCTCGGGGACGAGTAAAGTCGACCAAAATTTGCACGACGCGGTCGAGGCGGTGAATTTCGCTGCCGATTATTTCCATGTGGCGGCGGGTTTCGGGATCGTCCTGCCGCAGTTTGTCTTGCAGCAACTGCAGGTGCAGCACGATGGCGTTGATGGGGTTCTTGACCTCGTGCGCCACACCGCGGGTCATCCGCCCGCTGGCGGAAAGGCGCCGCGAAATTTCAATCTCGTCCTCGATGCGCCGCACCGATTCGGCGTCGCGCATGGTGAGCAGGGCGCCGATCGGAGTGCCCTTTTCCTGGATGAAATCGAGCGACACTTGCACCCGCCGGCCATCGGCGGCGTCGAATTCGTACTGCACCAGCGGCCGTTGTTTCTGGAATGCGGGCAGAACCACCGCGCCCAGAACTGTTCCATCGGAAAAAATTTCCTCGGCGGTATGTCCCAGGATTTCGCGGCGCGGTCGGCCCAGAAACTTTTCCGCCGAGGCGCTCACCAGCACCACCCGCGAATCGCGCGTGAACAGCATGAGCCCGTCCTGCAACTTGGTCATGACCTGCTCGACGTTGTCTTTCAGGGCGGAGAAAATCTGGTTGGTATCGCGAATCTGCCGGCCCAGGTGCGCAATCTTCAGCGACACCAGTCCAACCTCGTCGCCGGCGCTGGTCTCCTCGTCCGGCAACTCATCGCCCGCGCTCGCGGTATCCAGGTTCCGGGCAATGGCCTTCAACGGCCCCAGCGCGACATTCGAAACCACCGCCCCCAGCACCAGTGAGCAGAAAATCGCGACCACCGAAAAAAATGCCGCTTGCTGCAATTTCGGCGTTAGCTCGTTGCGCAGAAAGACCGTCGAGACGCCCACCCGAACGCCGCCAAACGCCTGTCCATCCAACTCCAGCCCGATGCTGGTGTCATAAACCGTGGCGGGCCCGTAGAGCAGGCGCAACTGGCGCCGGAAGCCCGCGTCGCGCAACACGCTCAAAGAGGCGCGCTCTGGAACCGGCTGGCCATTCAGCGCCGGATTGGTATCGAGAATCGCGACTCCGCTAGGATCAATGATGGCGGCATCGTAGACGATCCGGGAATTCCCCACTACCGATTCCAGCATGTCGTTCAGGTTGGTGTCAGTCTGCAGATAATTGGTAATGGCGGCGCGCATGGCCCTGGGATTGTTGGTGTCAATCCGCGTGCTGGTCAGATCCGGCACCGCTTTGGATGCGGCGTACTCCAGTTGATTGGTGAGCTGGGAAGCGGTCTCGTCGGCCCATAGCAAGCGCTGGCGCAGGAATTGCGACAGGTAAATCCAGGAAAAACCGCACACCAGCGCCGTGAACAGCGTGGTGATCACGAACACGATGATGAATTTGCGAGTCATCGAAAGGCAGGTGTCAGGTTTCAGCTCTCAGGAAAATCTTGGGGTTGCTCGCTGACATCTGAGACCTGAGACCTGTTTTTCTCACTCTTCCGCCGTCATCACCGCATCCTGCGGGCGGCCGTATTCTTTCAGCTTGTTATGCAGCGTCTTCAGGCTGATGCCGAGTATCTCCGCGGCTCGTGTCTTGTTGTTATTCGTCGCCTGCAGGGTTTTCAGGATGAGCAGCTTCTCCGCTTCTCCAACCGTCGTGCCCACGCCCAGATGTACGGCATCGGGGTCGTTCACCACCGGCCGCACACTCTGGCCAAAGCCCGGCGGCAAATGCTTGGTTTCCACCAGTCCGCTTTCGCAGACGATGACGGCGCGTTCCAGCGTGTTGCGTAACTCGCGCACATTGCCCGGCCAGGAGTAAGTCTGGAAAATATTGAGCACCGCCTCGCTCACGTCCGCTACTTTGCGATCGTGCTTCAGGTTCATATCCGCCAGCAGGCTCTTCACTAGTTCGCGGATATCTTCTTTATGTTCGCGCAGCGCCGGCATATGAATGTTAAAAACGTTGAGCCGGTAGTAAAGATCCTGGCGCAGCTGTCCATGGGCCACAGCATCGTCGGGAACTTTGTTGGTGGCAGCGAGCACCCGTACGTCCACCGAGGTTTCGACCTTGCTGCCGAGCCGCCGCAGTTTGTGGTCTTCGAGCACGCGCAGCAGCTTCGCCTGCGTGCCCACCGGCATCTCGCCAATCTCGTCGAGCAACAGGGTTCCGCCTTCGGCAAGTTCGAAGCAGCCGGTGCGGCGCTCCAGCGCGCCGGTGAATGAGCCTTTTTCGTGGCCAAAAATTTCGCTCTCGATCAGCGTTTCCGGGATGGCCGCGCAATTAATCGGGACGAAAGGTTTATTGCGCCGGGGACTTAGATCGTGGATGGTGCGCGCCACCAATTCCTTGCCGGTGCCACTGGCCCCGGTGATCAGCACCGAGGCCGTGCTCGGAGCTACCTGCTCGATTAGCCGGAAAATCGCCTGCATTTCAGGCGAGGCGCCGACCAGCAGGCCGAGCGCACCTTTATCGCGCAAGCGCCGGCGCAGCGATTCGTTCTCGGTACGCGCGCTCAGGATCTCCCCGATGTTGGTTAGAATCGAGCGCAACCGCCGGAAGTCGATGGGCTTCTCGATGTAGTCCTGAACGCCCAGCCGGCCCGCGTGAAATGCCGTATCGGTCGCTTTCTGAGCCGTGACCATTACGACCGCGATCGACTGCGTCATGTCGGCCAGCCGTTCCGCCAGTTCCATTCCGCCCATGCGCGGCATCTTCACGTCGGTGATCACGATGGCGGGAGCAAAGACGGGAATTTTTTCCATAGCTTCCACGCCGTCGGCCGCCGTGTCGGTGCGATAGCCCCATCCTGAGACTAGTTCGGCCAGCCCGGTTCGTTCGTTCTCTTCGTCTTCAACAATCAGCACGCGTTCCTGTGTCATAGGCTCAGTCAGCATTATTCAGGGAAGAGCGCCACCTCGCAACCCGGCCGGACTGTGAAATATCAATTTGAGATACCCCCGGCGCAACCACCCGCGGAAACGGACTTGCGACCCGCGAGAGCTGTGAGTATGGTGACCCCTGATTCTTCTTTTGCAAAAATGCCCGGTTGCTGTAGAATTCGGTGTTCCCATGTGCAGCCTATCCGTGCGTGCCGTAAGGCTTTATTGATTCCGGTTCTATTAAATAACTTGTTGTGGATTTGACTTGGAGGAAATTCAATGTCACCTAGTCACTTGACTTACCGGAGATGCGCGAGTTTCGCGCTCGTCCTGGCCCTCGTTCTGATTGCGATGCCGACTTTGTTGACCGCACAGTCGGATCAAACGCCGCCTAAGGCGGAATTATTCGTTGGCTATCAGTGGTTAAACCCGGGAGGCAACATCCCCGATCATACCCCCGCGCCCGCGGGGCCCTTGCCGTTCAAGGTGCCCTCGATCGCGCAGGGCGTCGGCGCCGGTCTGGCCTACAACTTCACCAGCAACCTGGCTCTCGAAGGCGATTACGGCGGGGACTGGAACCGCTATGCCAGTATCGATTCCGTTTTTGTTGGACCGAAGTACACGTGGCGCGGCGAGAACGAGAGCTTCTTCCTGCACACGCTACTCGGATTCGAACGCCTCTCGACGAGAGGTGTCCCATCCAGCAATGGCATCGCCGCGATGCTCGGTGGCGGCATGGATCTCAAACTGACGCCGCGGCTTACGTTCCGGCTCTTTGAAGCCGACTACCAGTTTGCGCACCAGGATTTCTCCTCTGTGGTGCCCCCAACCGATCCCGGGCTGGCCCGTTCGAGCTTCAACGGTGCCCTCCTGCGCACCGGTCTAGTGCTCAATTTTGGCGGCGCTCCTGAAGTTCCGGTAGCGGCGGCCTGCTCTATCGACCGCACCGAGGTCCTGGTCGGCGAACCCCTGCACGTAACCGTCGCCGGAAGCAACTTCAACCCCAAGCACACGCTCACCTACAACTGGGCGAGCAGTGGTGGCAAGATCGATGGCAAAGATACGGGCGCGACCATCGACACCACCGGCGCCGCTCCCGGCAGCTACACGGCCACGGCTCGCGTGTCAGATGCCAGGAAGAAGAACAACGGCGAAGCCAGCTGCACTTCGAACTTCACCGTCAAGCCGCTCAACCCGCCGCGGATTTCCTGCTCGGCCAATCCGGGGACAGTCGAAATCGGAACGCCTTCGTCCATTACCTGCTCCTGTACCAGTCCTGACAATGCAACCGTTGCAATTGGCGGCTGGACCTCGAGCGCGGGCAGCGTAACGGGCAGCGGCAATTCTGCGACCTTCACCACCACCGGCGCTTCCGCTGGTCAGGCGACGGTGAATGCAACTTGTACCGACTCGCGCGGTCTGACGGCCTCGGCTACGAGCATGGTCACCATGAACAATCCGCCACCTCCGCCAGCGCCAGTTGTGGACAAGGTGCTGGAAGCGCGCTTGGCGCTCCACAGCGTGTATTTCGTGACCGCCAAACCGACGGAGAAGGAACCCAACGCCGGCATGGTTAAGAGTCAGGAGCAGACCTTGGTGGCGCTGGCCACCGACTTCAAGAAATATCTTGAGGTCGTACCGGATGCTCACTTGACCTTGGAAGGACACGCCGACGTGCGTGGCTCCGTGCCTTATAACCAGGCACTCTCTGAGCGTCGTGTGGCGCGCGTCAAGAGCTTCCTGGTCGAGAATGGCGTACCTGAGGCCAGCCTCGCAACCAAGGCTTTCGGCGAGCAGCACAACCTGACCGCGGCCGAGGTAAAAGCGTCGGTCGAGCAGAACCCCGAACTCACCAAAGAGGAACGGGCCAGGGTCCTGCGCAACATGCAGATAATCGTCTGGGCAAGCAATCGCCGGGTGGACATTACCTTGAAGGCGAAGGCTGAGGGCGAAACCGAAATGTCGGTGCGCCAGTACCCGTTCAATGCTGCTGATTCATTGGCTTTGATCGGTGGCAGGGAATCCGAGAGGAAGGCCGCAGCCGCAAAGAAGGCTGCAGCGGCAAAGGGCGCAAAGAAACCAGTGAAGAAGTAGTAAGTAAGGCAGATTGCAGCACAACGGAGGAAGCGGAAGCGCTTCCTCCGTTTTTTATGGCCAGTTCGAAGCGTCTTGCGTTCTTCGCCGCGCTGGGAAACAATCCTTTGGATACCGTGTCATGCGACTTGCCTGTGGATTCGCGATTGCGCTTTGGCTAGTCTTCCCGGCTGCGGGGATGGATTCTCGGCAGCAGGATGCGGCTACCTCCACGAATTCCGCTGGACAAACTCCGGCGCCGCCCGCGGCTCCGGCAGAGAAAGCTCCCGCAGAGACTCCGCCAGCGTCAGAGAAAAAAGTGGCAGCGAGCGCGGCGAAGCGAAAGACGAATGCTGGTTCGATAAGCACTGCGCCGCCGAGCGGAACCACGAAACGAAGCAAACACGGCCCGTCAACCCCAGTGCCGGACGGCGCTCCGCGGAAGACCGTGATTCGCGAAGGCGGAGCCACTGAGCCCGCCGCACAAATTGCGCCCGGCATGACTCCCGCGGAAGCCACTCGCCAGCGCCAGGACGCCGAACAGTGGCTGGCCTCAGCCGACGACCAACTGAAACAACTGACGACCCGTACGCTGGACGCGCGGCAGCAGGAGACGGTGGCGCAGATTCACAACTACATGGGAGGCGCGCTTTCGGCCCTGAAGGAAGGCGACGTGCGGAGAGCCAACACGCTGGCGCAGAAAGCGCATCTGCTGGCGGAAGATCTCGTAAAGCACTAGCAGAGGCCGCGAGTGGCTGTCTACCTTCGCCCTTCCCGCTTCTGTGCCACCACCAGCCCGCGCGGCGTTGGCAGAAGCACGACCGAGATCAGGCCGTCTTGTTCGAGCTTGAGTGCAGCCTCGCGGACGACCTTCAAGTGCGAACTGGCGTCGTGCATCAGGATCAGGCCATAGGGATTGATCTGCGGCAGAAAACGGCGAATCTCCTGTTCACGGATGGGCATATCGCTGTCGCTGAAGAAGAGGTCGATCATGCCCTTGATTTTCATCTCGAGGCTTGATTGGTTGCGCAATTCGATCCACTCGGCGAGTCCGGAAGCCTGGATTCGCGCCTTGGCATTCTCATAGATGTCGTGGTCGAACTCACAGCTGATGACGCGCCCGCGGCCGTTGGCTTTCAGCCCTTCGGCGATCCAGAGAGTGCTGATGCCGCTGAAGGTTCCCGTCTCCACCACGAGTTCGGGTTTGAGGGTGGTGACGACCGTGCGCAGAAACTCGAGCACCTCGGCCTCGGCGGTCATGGAATCGAACATGCGCCAGCGCTCCGGATGCGGACACTCGGGCGTGGCGCGATGATATTCGGGCTGAAGCTTGTCGCCGGTGCGCTCGATCTGTCGCAGAATGCGGCGCTCCTGCTTTTCTTTCTTAAAGAGACGGCGAAGGTTCATAGAGAAAGGTCTCAGGTGTTAGGTCTAAGGAAAATCTCACCAGCATTGATTGTATGTTTTTCCTAAGACCTGACACCTAAGACCTGAGACCTTTTCTACTCACTGGTGAAGTAATCCACGGCCACGGGGTTCTCGAACAGGGAATAATCGCGCGTCACGATAGTGATTCCGCTATCGGTGACAAAGTACTGTTGGCGATCGGCCTCAACATCGTAGCCGATGCTGGTTCCTTCGGGAATGTGCACGTCGCGGTCGATGATGGCTTTGCGGATTCTGCAACTGCGTCCCACATTGACATGCGAGAACAGAATGCTGCTCTCGATTTCGGTATAGGAGTTGACGCGCACATCCGGAGAGAGCACGCAATTCTGGACCGTGCCGCCGGAAATAATGCAACCGGCAGAGACCAGCGAATCGAGCGCATGGCCCATTCGCCCGCTTTCGGCAAACACAAATTTCGCGGGTGGATATTGGCGCTGGTGGGTGCGGATGGGCCATTGCTCATCGTAGAGATTGAAGACCGGCGAGACCGAAACCAGGTCCATGTTGGCTTCGTAATACGCGTCCAGCGTGCCTACGTCGCGCCAGTAGAGCGCTTCTTTCTTGTTCTCGTCGACAAAATTGAAGGCGAAGACGCGGTAGTCCCCCAGCATCCGGGGCAGAACATTCTTCCCGAAATCGTGGCTGGAATCGGGATCCTCGGCATCTTTCAGCAGCACCGGAATGAGCACGTCGGTGTTGAATATATAAATGCCCATCGATGCCGAGATTTTCGTTGGGTCATAGGGCGATCGCAACTCGGTTTGTTGCGGCTTTTCCAGGAAGCCGGTGATGCGGTGGTCGCGGTCGATGTCGACCACGCCGAAGTGGCGGCATTCGGACGGATCTGTCACCAGGGTTGCGACCGTGACGTCGGCGGCGGCGTCCACGTGCTGCTTCAGCATGCGCCCGTAATTCATTTTGTAGATGTGGTCGCCGGAAAGGATGATCACATACTTTGGCTGCTCGCTTCCGATGGAATAAATGTTCTGATAAACCGCGTCCGCCGTTCCCATGTACCAATTCTCGCTGACCCGTTGCATGGGAGGCAGGATTTCGATGAACTCGCCGATTTCACGCCCGAAAATATTCCACCCTTCGCGAATCTGACGGTTCAGCGATAGCGCCTTGTACTGTGTGAGGATGAAAACGCGGCGCAGGCCGGAGTTGACGCAATTGGAAAGCGTGATGTCGATGATGCGGTAGTTGCCCCCGAAAGTCACGGCCGGTTTGGCGCGGTCGCGGGTGAGCGGGTACAGCCGTTCCCCGGCGCCTCCGGCAAGCAAAATTCCGAGCGTATCCTTCATCGCCACACCGTAGGGATGCTGTCCCCGCTCACCGCGAAATACTAGCACAAGGCTCAGTGTTCTGACGGGGGACCGCTCGACCCGAAATCCGGTACCGAAGGAGCTCCAACTGACAACTGAGAGCTGATAGCTGACAGCTTGTTAGCAGTGCACGATCTTCTCGCTCTTAATTCCGCGCGTCGCGTTCCGGGAATCTACGACCAGCTTGGCCTCGTTGACGATTTTCTTGTAATCGTAGTCGGAGTGATCCGTAACGATGAGCACGCAATCGTACTGACCCAGATTGTCGAGCGGGGAGCACTTCATCTGCAGGTCGTACTTGCGGCCGCGGCCGACAAAGGGGAAGTAGGGATCGTTGTAGCTGACCACGGCGCCCTCTTTCTGCAGCAGTTCGATAATGGTGAGCGCGGGCGACTCACGCAGGTCGTCGATATCTTTCTTGTAGGCAACGCCCAGAACCAGAACTTTGGATCCGTTAATGGCCTTTTTCTGCCGGTTGAGCGCGGAGATGGTGGCGGCGATCACGTTGTAGGGCATGGCCACGTTGATTTCGCCGGCCAGTTCGATGAAGCGTGTTCGGAAATCGAACTCCTTCGCCTTCCAGGAAAGATAAAACGGATCCACCGGAATGCAGTGTCCACCAAGGCCCGGCCCGGGATAAAACGGGTGGAAGCCGAAGGGCTTGGTAGCAGCCGCATCGATGATCTCCCAGATGTTCAGATTCATGCGCAGGCAGAGCATCTTGAGTTCGTTGACCAGAGCGATGTTGACGCAGCGGTAGATGTTTTCGAGCAACTTGGTCATCTCCGCCGCCGCCGGCGACGAAACAGGGACGGTACGCCGGAAGATCGACCCGTAAAGCGCGGCCGCGATGGCGCTGGCCTGGGAATCGACCCCGCCAATCACTTTCGGAATATCGTGACGAGCGACTTGCGTATTGCCGGGATCTTCGCGCTCGGGTGAAAAGGCAACCCAGATATCGTGGTCGCCAGCGGCGCCCTGACGGGATACCTTCAGGCTGGCCTTGTTTTCCTTTTCAAGAATCGGAATCAGGACTTCTTCGGTGGTGCCGGGGTAGGTCGTGCTCTCCAGGATCACAATCTGACCAGCGCGCAAATAGGGTGCAACCGCGTGCGCGGTATTAGTGATGTAGCTGAGATCAGGCTCGTGATATTCGTCGAGCGGTGTGGGGACGCAGATGATGATCGCATCCATGGCGGTGATCTGCGCATAGTCCGCCGTGCCCCTGAAGCCGTTCGACTTCGCCGCCGCGATTTCCTGGGGAGTAATGCGGAAAATGTAGGTACCGCCGCTGGCCAGGGTATCGATTTTGCGCTGATCGATGTCGAAACCAGTGACCGGAAATTTCTGCTCGCTGTAGAGCAGGGCCAGCGGCAATCCGACGTAGCCGAGGCCGATGATTCCGACCCGAGCCTGGCGCGCGTCAATGCGGCTTTTCAAGTCCGTGTAGAGGGAAGAAGCGGCGAGTTGAGTATTCATATCCGCAAATGATTCTAGCATTCGAGATTACGCTTACCCCACGCATGTAACCGGTGGGTTGCGGTAACATCCCTTGCAGATGCGACCTTCGCGACTATTGATGGTAGTACTCCCGGTTGTCATTCTGGTTGCGCTTGCCAGCCAGGCGGCGCGTTTTCTGGTGGTGGACAGACCGGAAAAATCCGATGCCATCGTGGTGCTGGCAGGGGAAACCAACGTCCGCCCGGCCCGCGCCCTGGAACTGCTACGCCAGGCGGTGGCGCCGCGTGTGTTGTTCGACGCCGAGACGCGAGACTTGATCTACGATCAGCGCCTGACCGACATTGCACAGAAATACGCGAACGGCCTCCCCGAAGCAAGCAGAGTCTCGGTATGCCCGATCGTTGGATTTTCGACCAGCGCCGAGGCCACCGATATAGACCGCTGCCTGCGGCCGCTGGGCGCGCATCGCGTGTTGATCGTGACCTCCGCCTATCACACCCGCCGCGCCCTGATGATCCTTCGCCATCGCCTGCCGCAATACCAGTTCAGCGTGGCCGCGGCTCGCAATCCGCAGGAATTCGGCACCGCTTGGTGGTCCCACCGCGAATGGGCAAAAACTGTCTTCGATGAGTGGTCCAAGCTGCTATGGTGGGAAGCCGTAGACCGCTGGCGGTAAGCAGGGCCCGTACTCGGCAAGCATCAGGCCCAGCTGTTGGTGTAAATTTACTGGGAACTGGCAACTAAGAAGGTTGTGGAGGCTCCATGTCGCAAGTGAAGATCACGGTCCGCCCTAATGGCCCCTATCGCGTCGAAGATCCCAGCGGCGTAATAGAACTGGTGGACGCCGACGGCAACAAGTACGACCTGACGGGCAAGACGGCGTTTTCCCTCTGCCGCTGCGGCGCTTCCGCCAATCGGCCTTTCTGCGACGGTAGTCACAAGATCGCTTTCCAGGCGCCTGATACGGCAATCAAAGTCGGGTAGAGACAGGGCTCGCCCCGCCTCTATGGGAAATCAGGCGCGCTCCAAAGCCATTTGCCAACCGACCTACCCAGAGTAGCCCTAGTGCTTAACTGGAAACCGGGGCCGCGAAAACCCGTGCTCTGAGCTTTCTCCTGATCTAGCATGGTCAGTGAACAATTGTTGCCGCAGTTGTCGGCGCTCCAATCGACGGTTTCAGGCCAAAGCACGCTTTGCCTGCTAACTCTATGTGCCCTTTGGGAAGAACCCAGCACGCCATTCGACGCAGCACTCGCCTGCCGCTGGAAGTTCCCGTGCTTGTGACCAGCCTCGACCCCGCGCGGCCCTTTTCCGAGCAGTGCAACACCACCCTCGTGAACGCGCACGGATGCGGTCTGATTGTTTCCCGCGCACTCGTGAACGGCACGCCGGTCCGCCTGGAAATTGTTTCAGCGCAGCGCCACACCACGGCGCGGGTCTCGGAGGTAGTCCCACTGGGAGGCGATCCCGAGACTTGGCTGATCGGCCTGGAGCTCGACGTTCCCGGCAACTTCTGGGGAATCGACTATGCGCCTTCGGATTGGAAAGTCGACGAGCCGAGCATTAACAACAGCCCGCCGCCCGCCGCGGACCACCAGCAACTCGACCAAGCGCCCGCAACGCCAAAGCCGGCTCGTTCGCATCGCTGGCGTCTGACCGACATCAGCGCTGGCGCCTGCTACCTGGAAGCGTCCGCTCCATTTCCCGCAGGCACTCCGGTGCTGCTTAGCATTCGGGTATCAGACACGGAGTGTTTGCTGGAAGGAGTGGTGCGGGTATCGCATGCGCAGGCGGGAATGGGAGTCGAGTTCACGCGAGCGCAAGGGCACGATCTCCGGACCCGGGTGACGGAACTCATCGGCCAACTAATGAACAGTCACGAGGTCCCGCGAATTTTCATAGGCCGCAAAGAAGGCAAGCATGCGATGGCGCAGCAGGCACCGGTCGCGGCGCGGGACGACTCGCCCGACCCGCTGCTGGAGTTGATTCACACAGGGGCGTCGTTGTCCCAGGAGGAGTTTCTAAAGGCCTTGCGGGTACAACGCCTCCCGGTGGATTGATAGACCATTCCGTCGGGGGCTATGAACCCGGAAATCGGTCTTGGGAAGGTACGGCATTGCACGCTGCGGGAAAGTCGGGACTCGTATCAGGGTATGCCTTCGGGCATACCACGCTTGGTGAAGAACAGTTTCGGCTTTAGCAAAGCCGCCCTTAATTCTGCGACACTTACGGCGTGGCTGAAACCATGCCCCTTCGAAACAGAATCAAAACTCTGCTATGCGACTATCGACTGTTAACGACCTATAATGTGACCAATCCTTGGCCCTACCGAATCCAATTCGTGACGAAACGAAGACCTCGGGACGCCGGAAGGCGGTTATTGCGCTTGGGATCGGCGCTTTCCTGCTGCTTGCTGCTCTGGTGTTGCAGGCCTCGTTCAATCTGAAGTTCATCAGCCCTGACAGCAATCAGGAGCTTCTGTTCTTTGCCGGACTGAGCGGGCTGATTTTCCTTGCCTTCGTGGCGCTGACTATCGTTCTTGGACGGAATCTGCTGAAACTCTATGCCGAACGGCGGCAAGGTGTGGCGGGTTCCAAGTTCCGCACGCGCCTGGTGGTGGTCAGCCTGCTGCTGTCGTTCTTGCCTGTGATTGCCATGTTCTGGTTCTCGTATGGACTGATGAACCGCTCGATCGACAAGTGGTTCTCGCAGCCGGTCGAGGAAGTGCGCGCGGATACGGCGGCGATGTCGGCGCTGCTCTATGAGTATGCGGGCCAGAACGCGACCTCGGAAGCACAAGCCATCGCACAGACGGACGAATTTCAACGAGCTTTTGCCAGCGGAAATTTCTCTGAAGCCACGGAAGAACTTCAGGAACACATCCCGACCCTGCAAGGCGGATTCGTTCTGGCCATGGCACATGGCAGCGTGGCTGCCAGCCTGAACCCTCCAGCGCAGTGGGCCGACATGAAGGACCGCTTTCCGCTGCAGGCGGCGCTGCGCGGGGAGCATCCGCATTTCCAGTGGGGACAGACGGACTATCTTGTTGCAGCGGCGCCGCTTCATGACGGAGCGGTGATCGTTGCCATGCCGCTGCCGCCAAAATTTGCCCAAACGGCCAAGCAGATTCAGGATAGCCAACATCGTTATATTGAACTGGCTGCCAAACGAAAGCTGTTTCGGCGGACTTACATTGGATTTCTGTTGTTGCTGACCGTCGTGGTGCTGTTCGCTTCGACCTGGATGGCGCTGCTGCTTTCGAAGTTGGTCAACCGTCCGGTGGCGGCGCTGGCGGCCGGGACGGAGGCGATTTCAAAGGGACAACTGGATTACCGCGTCGATATCCGCGCCACCGACGAACTGGCCGAACTGGTGCAATCTTTCAATAGCATGGCGGAACAACTGGAATCCAGCCGGCGGCAGATCGAAAGTTCCAGCCGGGACGTGGGCGTGGCGAACGAGGCGCTCGAAAGGAGACGGCGGTACATCGAAACGGTTCTGGAAAGTCTTCCCACCGGAGTGATCTCGATCGACGCGGCGCGACGGGTGACGCTGGCGAACGCGGCTTTCTCCCGAATGTTCTACCTGGACCGGAGTGAATATGTGAATCCGGCCGCACTGGTGAACCTGCCTCTGCGAGAAGTGATGCCAGCGGAGGTGCTCGCGGACCTAGAGCCGCTGCTGCGCCGGGCGGATCGCATGGGCATCACCGCGGCCAACATGGAACTGGCGCTGCCGCGGGCACAGCTGAATGTCGCGGTAACTGTTTCTGCGTTGAGCCACGCCGCCGAGGGGCTGGGTTACGTGCTGGTGTTCGAAGACCTGTCGGACCTGTTACGGGCGCAAAAGCAGGCAGCCTGGCGCGAGGTGGCGCGGCGGGTGGCACATGAGATCAAGAACCCGTTGACCCCAATCGCGCTTTCCGCGGAGCGCATCCATCGCCATTTGACGCGGGGCACGGCTCCCGACGCTGCCTCACTCGAGGTGATCCGCACTTGCTCGGAAACCATCCGGAACGCGGTCGAAAGCGTGCGCACATTGGTGGACGAATTTTCGGCGCTGGCTCGGTTCCCGGCGTCGCGTCCGCAGCCCGCCAATTTGAACCAGCTGGTGGAGGGTGCGCTTATGTTGTTCAACGGCCGGCTGGAGGGCATTCGCGTGCGCACGGAACTAGCACACGATCTGCCGGCGGTGATGGCCGATCCGGAGGCGATCAAGCGCGCGATTTCAAATCTTGTGGACAACGCCGCCGAGGCCATGCAGGACGCGATCCTGAAAGAGATCACGATTTCAACTGCCCTCGTGGCCAGCCACGATGCCGTCGAATTGGTGGTTTCGGACACTGGCCAGGGAGTTTCGCGAGACCTGAAGGAACGGCTGTTCCTGCCGTACTTTTCTACCAAGCAACGCGGCACGGGGCTGGGGCTGGCCATAGTGAGCAGAATTGTGGAAGACCATCGCGGTTCGATCCGGGTGGAAGAAAACAAGCCGTTCGGCAGCCGGTTCGTGGTCGAGCTGCCGACAGCAGCGGAGACCGTCAGCGCTCCGGCGGCGAGCTAGACGCTGTTAAGGTAAGCCATGGCACACATCCTCATCGTCGACGATGAATCCAGTATCCGCGAATCCTTGCGGGGCATCCTCGAGGACGAGGGATACAAGATCAGCGTCAGCCCGAGCGGCGAACACTGTCTGGAGCTGTTGCGCAAGAGCAGTTTCGACCTGATCCTGCTGGATGTGTGGCTGACCGGGATCGACGGGCTGGAGGTGCTGGAAAAGATCCGGGAGATGGAGGATCCGCCCGAGGTCATCATGATTTCGGGGCACGGGACGATCGAGACCGCGGTGCGCGCCACCAAGCTGGGCGCCTACGATTTTGCGGAAAAACCGCTCTCGCTGGAAAAGACGCTGATCCTGGTGAAGAATGCGATCGATGCGCGGCGCTTGCGCCATGAAAATCTCGATCTGCGCAAGCAACTGCAGACGAAGAGCGTGATCGTGGGTGAGAGCGTACCCATGAAAGCGCTGCGCCAGCAGATTGCTTTGATGGCGCCCACCAACGGACGCGTGTTGATCTACGGCGAATCGGGCACGGGCAAAGAACTAGTCGCACATGCCATCCACATGCAGAGCTTGCGCAAAGACGAAATGTTTGTCGAGATGAACTGCGCTGCGATTCCCGAGGACTTGATCGACAGCGAACTGTTCGGACACCGCAAGTCGTCGTTTCCGGGAGCTACCGCAGACAAGGAAGGCAAGTTTCAGAAGGCCGATAAGGGAACTCTGTTTCTGGATGAAGTCGGCGATATGAGTCTGAAGACGCAGTCGAAAGTCTTGCGCACCCTGGAGCAACAGCGCTTCATCCCGGTGGGAAGCGACGATCCGGTTACGGTGGACGTGCGGGTGATTGCATCCACCAACAAGGATTTGGAGGAAGAAATTGCCAAGGGGAACTTCCGCGAGGATCTTTTTTACCGTCTGAACGTGATTCCGTTTGTCGTGCCGCCGCTGCGCGAACGCAAGGAAGACATCCCGTTGTTCACGCGGCATTTTCTGAAAGAATTTGCCTCGGCCTATGGGCGGCGTCCGCGAGAGATCACCGATGATGCCATCGACGTGCTGATGCGCTATGCCTGGCCGGGGAATATCCGCGAGCTGCGCAATGTGATCGAGCGCATCGTGATCATGAATCCCACCACCTCGCGATTTGAACGCAAGCACCTTCCGCCGCTGGTGCATCGTGACGGCAGCAAGCGCGTGCCGGGCACGGAAGGGTCGACGCTGCACCAGGCGCGGGCGGCCTATGAGCGCGACTACATCCTTAAGAAACTGGACGAAAATCATGGCAACGTCAGCCGTACTGCGGAAGTGCTTGGGCTGGAGCGCAGCCATCTGTATCGCAAGATGAAGAGTCTGGGGATTGCGGCGAAGGAGTAGGGCAGGTGTCAGGAGGAGCTTGGACGTTTATATGGTAGTGGGTTTTCCTGAGACCTGAGACCTGACACCTGAGACCTTATCTTTATCTTTTCAGCATGTGAATTTCCGTCCCGTTCTTGTGAAACTGGACTTCGTCCATTAGCTGATTGATCAGGTAAATGCCACGGCCGTGGCTGGAGTAGATATTCTCGCCGTGGCAGGGGTTGGCAATCTGGGTGGGATCGAAACCGGAGCCGGGATCCCGCACCACGATCAGCATGCCGCGCTCCTCGTCGCAGGCCACGTCGCATTCGATGACTTTGGAGGGATCGTTTTTCGCTCCGTGAACGATAGCATTGGCCAGGGCTTCGGTCAGGGCGAGTTCGATGGCGTCTTCGCGTCCTTCCGCGCATTTCATTTCCCGCACTATCTTCATTACGTTTTGGACAACCGGCTCTACCGCATTGTGGTCGGCGGAAAGGCTCACGTTGAGCTTGAGATTGAGCTTATCCGCGTCGAAGTCACACGATTGTCGCGGCTGCCCAGAGGATGAGGAAGAATGTTCCATTAATTGGCTGTGGTCTTTTCCAGCCTATCCTCTGGTTTAGATGCAGGAAGGCGCTGACAAATTCTATGGATTTGACGACTGGGATGCAAATCTTTTCTGGATCGCTGACAATCTTGGCGGATTACGACGGTGGGTTACCAGGGTCAACTGGCCGCCTAACCACAT
>JGI12269J14319_10000541_pt1 | contig 36171 bp, 31 predicted proteins | sample PeaSoiSIISIP2007_FD_14319 | JGI IMG/M metagenome (IMG submission 14319)
TTGGACGCCGTCTTCTGGTGCGCCTCGCTGGCCAAGCCGATCACGGCCACGGCCATCATGATCCTGGTCGAGGATGGCCTGCTCAGCCTGAACCGCCCGCTGAAGGAGTACTTCCCCAATCTGCGCGGCCAGTATTCGGAGCGCATTCTGGTCCACCACCTTCTGACCCACACATCGGGGTTCCTTGACGAGGTCGTGGACGACGCGCCCGTCTTTGCGCGGCCTCCCGACCCCGGGACTGCGCCGGCGCCCGGCCAAGATCCGAACACGCACGGGGTGGTCAGCTTTTACGAAGGCAAGGACTGCTTCAAGAAGCCCGGCGCGCAGAACAGCTATTGTTCGGCGAACTTCACGATCCTGGGCGACCTCGTGCGGCGTGTCTCGGGGGTCTCGCTCGGCCAGTTCGCTCGCGAGCGCATCTTCGAGCCCCTCGGGATGACCTCCAGCAGCATGGGCTACGACCACGCGTTCGACGAACGCCTGGTGACGATGGACAAAGGCTTCTTTGGACACGATTTCCGCGACAGGATCGGCTCGATGGGCTGCAACGGCGGAGGGGCCTTGTTCTCCACGGCGGGAGACCTCGCCATCTTCGGGCAGACGTTCCTGAACGGCGGAGCCTATGGCGGGGAGCGTATCCTCAGCGAATGGACCACCCGCGAGATGACCCGCAACCAGATCCCCGGCATCGGCTGCGTGAACTTCTACGGCGCCTGGATTTCGGAGGCGAGCTGGGGACTGGGCTGGATGGTCCAGGGCGATGCGCGCTGGCCCTACAGCCACGGCATCCTGCAACCGCGAGGGACCTACTATCATCAGGGCGGCTCGGGAACCGGGCTTTGGGTCGACGCCCTGCACGAGGTTGTCGGCGTCTACCTCTCCGTCGCCTACATGAACCCGCAGACGCACGAGCCGAACTTCGAGTTCGACAAATTCCAGAACATGGTCACGGCGGCGGTGCAGGGACCAGGCGCCGGGGTCGGCTAACGACCCGAAACAGACACTCGCCTGCACCCGTGAAGTCGCTGTAGCCTTTCAAGCTGGACGGCGACCGCGATCAGGGGGGTGGGTGATGAGGGACGATCAACATCAAGACGCCAGCTCGGCAGCCGCCGGGCCAAACCGGCGCGAACTGATCGCCGCGGCCTCAGTGTTAGCGGGGGTCGGTAGCGCCCTAACCCGAGCTGAGGCGCAGCCTGCCGTTGCTCAGCCCCCGACGCCCCGAACCGTGCTCGGCGGCGGCGCTGAGGGCGGTCAGATCTTCTGGGTCGCCGAGACCGCCTCGGGCAAGGTTGAAGGCATCGCGAACGCCGGAATCAAGGAGTTCAAGGGAATACCCTACGGCGCACCGACCGGCGGCAGGAACCGCTACATGCCGCCGAAGCCCCCTACTCCTTGGACCGGTGTGCGCGATTGCATCGGATTCGGCCCCATATCGCCACAGACGCCAGCCGACCTGCGCGGCGACTACGCCATGATGATCATGTGGGACCGCCACGTCGGTCCCGGTGGCATGGGTGAAGACTGCCTGAACCTGAATGTCTGGACGCCCGGCGTCGGCGACGGCGGCAAGAGGCCGGTGTTGGTGTCCTTCCACGGCGGTGGTTTCGCGACCGGCTCCGGCAATAGTCCGGTCTACGACGGCGCCCAGCTCGCTCGGTTTGGCGACGTCGTGGTGGTGACCGTGAACCATCGCTTGGCCGCCAACGGCTACGTGCATCTGGCGGATCTGGGCGCACCGGCGGCCTTCGGCTCCGCGGGGGTATGCGGGGTGATGGACATGGTCGCCTCGCTGGAGTGGGTGCGCGACAACATCACGGCCTTCGGAGGTGATCCTGGCCGGGTGATGGTCTTCGGTCAGTCGGGTGGCGGCGCGAAGACGACCGTGTTGCTCGGCACGCCTGCGGCGAGGGGCCTATTCCACCGCGCCGCGGTCCAGTCCGGCTCGGCCCTCAGACTGCAGACACGGGAGAACGCCACCAAGGCGGCCGCGGCCCTGTTGGACAATCTGGGCATCGCCCGAACCAATATCGCAGACATCCAGACGGTTCCGTGGGAGCGGCTGCTGGAAGCCCAGACGGCGGTGTCCGGTCAGTCGATCGGGGGCTCGTTCGGGCCGGTGATGGACGGAGCGTACCTTCCGCACCACCCGTTCGACCCGGTGGCGCCGCAGGAGTCTGCGGACATCCTGTTATCGTCTCAACCACCCTTGAGGAAGCTGCACTCGCCCTTCGCAACGTCGACCTGGATGAGGCCGGACTGAGGGCGCTGCTCGAACAACGGTTCCCCGGCAAGAGCGAGCAGATCGTGGCGATGTACCGCCGGCGCGCTATCCAGCGAAGTCGCCGTTTCTGATTCAGGCCCAAGTCTTCACCGACCTCGGGTTTCGCCGCCAGGCTTTCGCGCAGGCCGAACGCAAGGCCGCCCTCGGACGCGCGCCGGTCTACATGTACCAGTGGGAGTGGGCGACGCCGTCCTTCGACGGCCGGTTTGGGGCTGTGCACGGTCACGACGTTGACGCCTCGTTCCACAACTACCGCGACCCGATCGCGGGATCGGGCAGTCTGCCTGGCCGCCAGGCTGATCGATTGGCGGCGACGTGGGTCGCCTTCGCCAAGACCGGCAACCCAAACAACGACTCGATCCCTGAGTGGCCACCCTTCGATCCGACAACCCGCGCGACCATGGTCTTCGACAACGACACCCACGTAGAGAACGACCCCCGCGCCGAGATTCGAGCCTTCTGGGCGCCGTTCCCGGCGCCGACCGGCCCCATGGGCTGAGGCCGCGCTTCGTCTCAGCCAGAAACCCGGCGCTCGCTCGGCCCCGTTTGACATCGCTGACGCGCTATTGAGTCCGGCCCACTTAGCGCGCGAGCGCGAACAGCTTGACCATCGGGACCACGCCCTGGTCGGTCGCGGCGGCGAGGCCGAGGTGCTTGGAGATCCCGAACGCGTCCTCGAGCGTCCTTAAGAGCGAATAGTGGTTGTAAGGGGTCTCGTCCTTCATGCCGCGCGGCCCGTGGTTGGTGATGACGATGGTCGGGATATGGCCGCCGCCGAAGTTGGATGCCGCCCCGGGCGTTACCCTGCAGCAACCTGCGCGCACGCGGCCCGCCCCTTCGTCGAAGGTGACCACGATTGCGAAGTTGCCGCGTCCGCGCCAGGCCGGCGTGGTCTGGATTCGCTTGACCAACGCGCCGACCTCGGTGTCGCCACGGCGGATGAGCCCGGCCTGGTCGAGCGACGAGCAACCTGGTGGAAGGTTGTCGGCGTTCAGACCGTGCATCTCGTTGCATTGGTTGGGGACGATGAGGGCGAAGTTGGGCAGCCGGTCCGCCGCCAGGTCGGCCTCAAGCCGATCGAAGCCCACGATGCGCCCGGCGCGGTGCGGATCGCTCTGCACGGAAGCGAAGTTCATGAAGCCGGAGTGCTTGGAGGCATAGAAGGCGCTCTTGCGCCCCAGCGGGTCCGGGTAGGCCCGATCGCCGGCGATGACGGCCGGCGATCCCGCCTCCGGCAGGTCCTCGTAGTAGCCCTTCCAGGTCAGCCCGACGGCGTCGAGTTGCTGACCCAGGTGCGGCGCTCTGACAGTGTGGTCCGCATAGCCCGGTGCGGCCGCGCCGGGACAGAACGGGTCCTGCGAGCCGGCGTGACAATAGTAGGCGTCGTCGTCGTGGATACCGAAGGTGTCGCCGCCCAGGATGGCCACGTAGTTGGCTTCGCTCGGATGAACTTCGCTGAAGAACTGGGCCGCGTCGCCGTACTGCGCCGCGAGGCCGGCGATGTTAGGCGCCGCGGCGGGATTCAGGATCTGCTCGTAGCTCTTGTTCTCCTCGACGATGACGATGACGTGCTCGTAGCGGGGTACGGCGCGATCGGCCGGCGTCAGGTCGTCCGCGGCCGCGCGGGCCGCGCAGATGCAAAGGATCGCCGCGATCCCAACAGGAAGTATTCGCATGCGCCTTGATGGCGTGCGCCGGGCCTGGATCAAGCGAAGTTTTCTTGACGGTGGCGCTAGGCGTTCACGTCCACCAGCACGCGTCCGCGCACCTTGCCTTCGAGGATCGCCGCGCCCAACGCCGGCGCGTCGGCCAACGCGGCGCGCACGGTCATCGCGTCCAGCAGGCCAAGATCGAGGTCCCGCGCGAGCCGGCTCCAGGCCTCGGCGCGCCGTGGCGTCGGGCACATCACCGAGTCGACGCCGGCCAACGTGACCCCGCGCAGGATGAAAGGGGCGACGGAGCCCGGCAGGTCCATGCCTTGCGCCAAACCGCACGCCGCTGCCGCGCCGCCGTAGCGGATCTGCGCCAACACGTTGGCCAGCGTATGACTGCCGACGCAGTCGACGCCGCCCGCCCAGCGCTCCCGCGCGATCGGGCGGCCGGGCGCGGACAGCTCGGTCCGCTCGATGATCTCGGCGGCGCCCAGCCCGGTCAGATAGCGGCCCTCGCTGGCCCTGCGCCCGCTCGAGGCGACGACGCGATAGCCGAGCTTCGAGAGCAGCGCGACCGCAACACTGCCGACGCCCCCCGCCGCGCCGGTCACCACGACGTCGCCCGCCTCCGGCGTCACGCCCTCGCGCTCCAGCGCCATGACGCACAGCATCGCGGTGTAGCCGGCGGTGCCGATCGCCATGGCGTGCGCGGTCGAGATGGCGCCTGGCAGCTTGACCAGCCACTCGCCCTTGACCCGCGCTTTCTGCGCATAGCCCCCGTGATGGCTCTCGCCGACGCCCCAGCCGTTCAGCACGACCCGGTCGCCGGGCTTGAACCCGTCGTTCGCCGAGCGCTCGACGACCCCGGCGAAGTCGATGCCGGGCGTGAGCGGGAAGACGCGCACGACCGGCGCGCGCCCGGTGAGCGCGAGGCCATCCTTGTAGTTCACGGTCGAGTATTCGACCGCCACGTCGACGTCGCCGTCCATCAGGTCGGCGTCCGTCAGCTCGACGAACCGCGTCTCCTGGCCGCCGTCGGTCTTGAACAGGCGGATCGCGTGGAAGCTCTCCGGCATCTCAGCGCACCTTTTCCGGCTTGGCGGGCGCAAGGCCAAAGCGCTCGCCGCGCTTGCCCCTGACGGCCAGATCGACGCTCAGCAGCCGCCGCTCGCCCTCCATCCGCATGGTGTTGCCCGGCATGTGCATCATCGCCTGGTAGTCGCCTAGGGAGTCCTCGACGGCGTTGGCGAAGCCCTGCGCGTCCTGCGCCTTGTTCATCTGGATCTTGGCCATCCTCAGCGTCTCGGGGCTGTTTTCGGCCACGCGCCTGGCCCAGGCGAACGTCTCCCGCTCGAGGTCGGCGAGCGGCAGCACGCGGTTGACGAGACCGTAGGCGCGCGCCTCGTCGGCCGAGATGAAGCGGCTCTCGAAACAGAGCTCCTTCGCCCGGCGGATACCGATATCCCACGGGATGGACATGTATTCGACATAGCCGGCCAGGAACTCGGCGTTGTCCGCGGCGAACACCACATCCATCGCCGCCGCCAGCATCCATCCGGCGTAGATGCAGTAGCCCTCGACCATGGCGATGGTGGGCTTCGGGAAGTTGCGCCAGGCGAGCAGCAGGTCGAGGTTGTAGTGCTTGAACTGGTCGTAGGTCTGCACGCCCGGCTTGGCCCCCAGCGCGCGGCGATATTCGACGCCTTCGGGCGTGCCGAGGTCATGGCCGGTCGAGAAGACGCCGCCCGCGCCGCGCACGACGACCACCCGCACCTCCTCGTCGGTCCGCGCGAGCCGGAACGCCTGGTCGATCTCGTCCAGCATCCGATAGCCCTGAGCGTTGCGATAGGCCGGCCGGTTCAGCGTGATGACCCCGATCGGGCCATCGGTCGCGTAGATGATGTCCTTGAAGTCCAAACTCGGTCCTCCCACCTCGCCTCTCGGCCACGATAGGGCGCCGGCGCGCACAAAGGCCAGACGAGCATCCAGGCTTGACCGCCTGCCTCGGGTTCGACAGGTAAGCCTGAACAACGATAAGGAACCGCCGGGGCGCGCGGTCGGAGGTAAGAAAGTAAGATGCACGGCTGGAACTTCGGAGACATCCTCGACGCCGTCGCGCCGGCCGTGCCGCCGGAGGAGCCGGCCTTCATCCACGGCGAGCGGGTGATCACCTGGGGCGAGGCGACGCAGGCCACCAACAGCATGGCCCGCGCGCTGATCGCCCGCGGCGCCAAGCCCGGCGACAAGATCGCCATCTACATGCGCAACCGCCCTGAGTACCTGATGGCGCTCGCCGCCGGCTGGAAGGCCCGGCTGACCCACGTCAACGTCAACTACCGCTATACGCCCGAAGAGGTCTGGTACATCTTCGACAACGCCGATGCACAAACCGTTGTTTATTCATCGGAATTCCGCGACGCCGTCATGCAGATCCGCCCGCGTCTGCCGAACGTGAAGACCTGGGTCGAGGTGAGCACGGATGGCCAGGTTGCGCCATTCGCCGAGCGCTTCGAGGATCTCGCCAAGGAAGGCAACGGCGGGCCGCTCGACATCGAGCGGTCGGGCGACGACCAGTTCTTCATCTACACCGGCGGCACCACGGGCATGCCCAAGGGCGTGATGTGGGCGCACAACGACCTGCGTGAGATCACCCTTGGCCAAGCCCGCCGCATGGGGATGCCGGTTCCCGAGACGCTGGCCGAGCTGACCGAGCACACCCGCAAGCTGCCCCGCTCGCGCATCCTGCCTGCCCCGCCGCTCATGCACGGCACGGGCCTGCTCACCGCCATGGGCACGATGATGAGCGGGGGCTGCGTTGTCCTGCTCGAGAGCCCGAACTTCGACGCCGAGGAGCTTCTCCGCGCCATCGACCGGCATAAGCCACAAGCTTTGGTGCTGGTCGGGGACTCGTTCGGCAAGCCGATCCTCAACGCGCTCAACGCCGAGCCCGGCAAATACGACGTCTCGTCGGTCGCGATGATGATCTCGTCGGGCGTGATGTGGAGCCTGGAGGTGAAGAACGGCCTCTTGGAGCACATGCCAAAGGCGATCCTCAACGACGGCTTTTCCTCGTCCGAGGCGCTCGGCCTCGGCGCGTCGGTCATGGCCAAGGGCGGCAGCGTGCAAACCGCCAAATTCATGATAGGAGAGCGCTGTAAGGTATTCGACGAGAACGATAATCCGGTCGAGCCCGGTTCCGGCGTGCCGGGCATGGTCGCGGTCGGACCGCCCAATCCAGTCGGCTACTACAAGGACGAGGAGAAGACCGCCCGCACCTTCCGCGTCATCGACGGCGTTCGCTATTCGATCCCCGGCGACTGGTGCCTGGTCGAGGCCGACGGCACGCTGACCCTGCTCGGGCGCGGCAACGCCTGCATCAACACCGCCGGCGAGAAGGTCTTCCCCGAGGAGGTCGAGGAGGCCTTGAAGACCCACCCTTCGATCGAAGACGCGCTCGTCGTCGGCCTTCCGGACGAGAAGTGGGGCCAGGCAGTGACCGGCGTGATCCATCTCTCGGAGGGCGCCGCGCTCGACGAAGAGGCGCTGCGCGCCCACGTGCGCAAGAGCCTGGCCGGCTACAAGACGCCCAAACGCATCATCGCCACCGACCAGCCGATCCGCGCCGCGAACGGCAAGGCGGACTACCCGACGGCGCGCAAGCTCGCCGAAACGGCGGTGGCGGAAGCGAGCTAGAAGACTAAGCCGCCGCGCCTGGCGTCTGGTCCGCGGGCTGAAAGGTGATGTAGCCGCGTTCGACCAGCCGGCGGAGCGCCTCGTAGGCCTCGGAAAGCTCCTCGTAGGCGTGCCGAAGCGCGGTCAGCTCGTTCGCCTGCTCGGTAGAGGGCGCACTGACCGTCAATTCCAGGGCCCTGGTCACCCAGCGCGCTCTCGCCTTGGCGGCGGCCAGCGCCAGGCGCTGGAAGTTCTGGTGCGTCGCCTGCCCGAGGCCTTGACCGAACACCTCCAGGTTGGCGGCGAACGACGTGTAGTCGACCTGTTCCAGGTGCCCGCGGATCCGCCGCTGGAACTGTGGATCCAGCATGCCTTCGGGCTCGAAGTGATCGTCGGCGTAGGCCGTGCCGCGCATGGCCCTCATCACAGCCATCGCATCCTCCGCAGATTGCGTCTCGGGGGTTGAGTCTACGGGCGGCGTATGAATCGGAAATAAAGAGCCGGAGCCCCGCTAGTCGTTGCAGTACGACCAGCTGCGCACGGCCTGCCCGGCGCGGGCCGACCAGCGCCAGACCACGGGGCAGACCTTGTCGCCGTTGTAGGCCATGACCGCCGCGGACGCGGGGGGCGCCTCGGCCGGCGCGGGGTAGAGCGGCTGTCCGACATCCTGCGCCGCGTAGGGGCCGTAGGCGTAGGCCCCATAGCCGCCGTAGCCGTACCGCTGATAACGCCCCGCTTCATGGTGGGCGAACATTGGGCTCGTGTGCTCGTGCCGGACCTGGGCGGGGGGCGGCAGGCCGAGATGCGGCGCCGGGGCGGCGACTGCGCTTGCAGCCGAAGCCAGAGCGCCAGCCGTCAGAGCGACGGCCAGCCATCTGTTGTTAACCATCATGAACGGCAGGGATGCACGAACGGCGCTGGCCCGCAACGTCACACAACCCTCACCATGCGCTTTCCGATGTTCTCGCCTGCCAGGAGACCGATCAGCGCCCGCGGCAGGTTCTCGAACCCGTCGATGATGTCCTCGTAAACCTTGAGCTTTCTGCTTTCGACCCAGCTGCGGAGGTCGGTCAGCGCGCGCTCGTTCTCGGCCTCGAAGTCCATCACCACGAACCCGCGCAGCACAAGCCGCTTGGTCACGATCAGGCCCGGCACACCGCGCGGGGCGTAGGCTGCGCCCGGGCCGTCGTACTGTGAGGCCGCGCCGCAGCAGGCGATGCGGCCATGGTCTTTCATGTTGAACAGGCAGGCCTCCAGCACCTGGCCGCCGACGTTGTCGAAGTAGACGTCGATGCCGTCCGGCGCGGCCGCGCGCAGCGCCCGGACCAGGTTCCCGGCCTTGTGATCGACCGCGGCGTCGAACCCGAGCTTTGTAGTGAGCAGCGCGCACTTCGCCTCGCCGCCGGCGATGCCGATGGTGCGGCAGCCCTTGATCTTCGCGATCTGCCCCACGATCGAGCCCACCCCGCCCGCGGCGGCCGAGACCACGACGGTGTCGCCGGCCTTGGGCTGGCCGCACTCGAGCAGGCCGAAATAGGCGGTCAGCCCGACGATCCCATAGACGCCGAGCAGGTGACTGATCGGCTCGGCCTGGCCGAGCTTGGTCAGATGGCGGGCCGGCAGCGCCGCATAGTCCTGCCAGCCGGTGTCGCCGGAAACCAGGTCGCCAGGTTTGAACCCGGGGTCGCGACTCTCGACCACCTCGGCCAGCGCGCCGCCGGCCATCACCTCGCCGGCGTTCAACGCCGCGCGATAGGTGCGCCCGAGCATCCAGGCGCGGTTGGCGGCATCGAGCGAGATGTAGCGGGTGCGAACCAGGACCTCGCCCTCCCCCGCCATCGGCATCGGGCCGTCGATCAGCCGGAAGTGCTCCGGCGCGAGCTTATCGGTCGGGATCTGCGCGAGCAGGAACTGGCGGTTTGTCGGCATGGCGGGCTCTCCCGAAAATGGGCCTCGCCATCTTCACGATCTTCGCAGCGGCGTCGACCTATCTCGGCCAAGCCTGCTCGAGCAGTCGGCGCAGGCCGGCATCGCCAGCCTCGCTGATCGGGTAGTCGATCCCGAGCGCGGCGCAGGCCGCCCTCCCCTCGCGCACCAGGGCGTCGAGGATGCGCAGGTGCGTGGCCAGCAAGCTCGCACGGTCGCGCCGGGCGACGCCGTCGAGCACGGCGGCCGTGAGCGCGTCGAGCTCCGCCCGCTCCACATCGCCGAGACGCCGGGAGAGCGAGAAGGGGTTCTGAAAGAAGCTCGCCGGATCCGCCTTGACCGCCATCAGCTGCGCCAGCTGGGCGTTGATCAGGTCGAGCTCCATCATCGCGAAGGTCGACCACTGCTCGCGCAAGAGCACGCGGAGGGGCCAGGTCCCGCCTTGCCGCGTCATCCGCAGGATGACCTGGATGGCGCGACCGATGACGCCGATCGGCGCCGCCCAATCGCGGCGGAGCCGTTCGCCGATGGCGCCCTTGTCGACCAGCACCTTCGCCGCCGGCCGAGCCTGGGCTGCCACCTCCGACTCGCGCTCGAAATAGAGGTCCAGCCTGACGCCGCCATCGAGCAAGGCGTGCACGCACCTCAGGCCGGGAACGGTTGCGTCGGCGGCGGCCAGCACGGGGGAAAGCTCCGCGATCAGCGCCTGCCGCCGCTCGAAGGTGGCCTCGAACGCCGCGTCCTCGATCGCGAGATAGGCGTCGATGTCGGAGAGAGCGTCGGCGTCGCCGCGCGCGAGCGAGCCCTGCAGCCAGAGCGCCCGAACCTCCGGCTCACGCTGGACCAGCGCGACCAGCGCCGCGAGAACCTCGCCGCGCCGTTGTTCGAACGCCACTTCCATCGAACAAGCTCGGCTATTCCGGGACGGCCTCGCCGGAGCCGCCGAATTCCTTCGGGAAATCTCTTAGCTTCGGCAGGCCGTCGCGCATCGGCATAACCGTCTCGGCGTAGTTCACGTGTACGCCGGGCTGAAAATCCAGGGTCGGGATAGTCGCAGCGAAAACGTCGACCATGCCGAGCGGTGGATGGTTGGTCATCAGGTGGCCGCCACACTTCGTGCAGTACTTGCGCTCGCTGAGCGGCGTCTTGGCATAGGTGGCGACGCTCGCTTCGCCGGCGGTGATCCTCACCGCGTCCGGCCGCCAGAGGCTGAACGCGTTGACCGGCCCGCCAGACCAGGAACGGCAGGAGCGGCAGTGGCAGTAGCCCATCGCTTCCGGCTCGCCGTCGACTTCCAACTGAACCGCGCCACAAAAGCAGCTTCCCGCGTGGGTCATCAGCCTCTCCTCCTCGTCTCTGTGTTCATCATGGCAGAGTGTGTGGCGGCGGCAAGACGACCATTGGGCGGCCTTGACCTCGAGCAACACCCGGTCGAACTAGGCTCGGGGGCGTCACGGGGCTCGCGATGATCTACCGCACACTGATCTTGGCGCTTGCGCTCGCCGCCGCGCCGGCGGCGCAGGCGGCGCCGGGGCTGCTCGGCTTCTCGGATGCGAACGCCCAGGCCGAACGGGCCCTCGAAGCCCGGTTCGACGCCAACCTCTCGACCGACGCGATTGCCGCGCGGCTGCAGCGGATGTCATCGCAGCCGAACCAGGTCGGCTCGCCGCACGACCGTGAAAACGCCGAGTGGGTGCTCTCCCAGTTCAGAGGTTGGGGCTGGGACGCCCACATCGAGGTGTTCCAGGTGCTCTATCCCACCCCGAAGGCGGAGAGCCTGGAGCTGGTCGGCCCGGCGCCGTTCAAGGCCAGCCTCAGCGAGCCGACGATCGCCGGCGACGCGACCTCGGCCATCCACGACGGCGCGCTGCCGCCGTACCTGGCCTATGGCGCTGACGGCGACGTCACCGCCCCCCTCGTCTACGTCAACTACGGCGCGCCGGACGACTACGCGGCGCTGGCCCGGCTCGGCGTCGACGTGAAGGGCAAGATCGTCATCGTCCGCTACGGCCAGATCTGGCGCGGCCTGAAGGTCAAGCTCGCGCAAGAGCACGGCGCGGTCGGCTGCATCATTTATTCCGATCCCGCCGACGACGGCTATGGCGCGGGTCAGACCTATCCCGACGGCGCCTGGCGGCCGAGCTGGGGCGTGCAACGCGGCTCGATCATGGACCTGCCGGTGGAGGCGGGCGACCCGCTGACGCCGAACATCGGCGCGACCGCAGACGCGCCGCGCATCCCGATCGGCGAGGCGAAGACGCTGATGAGGATCCCGGCGCTGCCGATCTCCTACGCCGACGCCCAGCCCTTCCTGGCGGCGCTGGCCGGTCAGGTCGCGCCCAAGCGTTGGCGGGGCGCGCTCCCGATCACCTATCGCCTCGGGCCTGGACCGGCGGTCGCCCACCTCGTCGTCCAGTCCAACTGGGACCTAAAGCCCATCTATGACGTCATCGCCTTCATGCACGGCTCCGAGCGCCCGGACGAGTGGGTGATCCGCGCCAACCACCGCGACGGCTGGGTGTTCGGGGCCTGGGACCCACTCGCCGGCCAGAGCGCCCTCCTGGAGGAGGCCCGCTCGATCGGCGCGCTGGCCCAGACCGGCTGGCGGCCGAAGCGGACCATTGTTTACGCGAGCTGGGACGGCGAGGAGCCGGGGCTGCTGGGTTCAACCGAGTGGGCGGAGGAACACGCCGACGAGCTCAAGGCCAAGGCCGCGCTCTATGTGAATTCCGACACCAACACTCGCGGCATCCTGCGCGTCGAAGCGAGTTACTCGACCCAGCGGCTGGTCGACCAGGTCGCCGCGGACGTGCGCGATCCGGAAACCGGCGCGAGCGTGCGGGACCGGGCGATCGCGGCGCTGGAGGTTGCGGGCCTCGACCCCGACGCGAGCGCCGAGGCCAAGCGCCTTGCCGCCGAAGCCGCCGCCGGTCCCGATCTGCCGATCGGGCCTATGGGGTCAGGCTCCGACTACACGCCGTTCGTCCAACACCTGGGGATTGCCTCAATCAACCTGGAGTACGCGGGCGAAGGCGAGCAGCAGGGCGTCTACCACTCCCAGTACGACACCTTCGAACACTTCAGCCGCTTCGGCGATCCGGGCATGGTCTATGGCGTTGTGCTGGCGAAGACCGCCGGGCGCCTGATCCTGCGCACCGCCGACGCGGACGTCGTCCCGCTGCAGATGCGCGATCTCGCTGTCGATGTCGCCGGGGATGTGGATGACGTGCAGAGGAGCATGATCGCGATGCGGGAGCGTTCCGCCCTCACAGACCGCCTGCTGGACGCGAACGCCTTCGCCCTGGCCGCCGATCCGACCAGGGCCAGCGCCGCGCCCCCGCGGGACGACGCTGTCCCGGCGATCGACTTCGGACCGCTGGACGCGGCGGTCGCGAACCTGAGGAGCAGCGCGCTGGCCTATGACCGCATCGTCGCCACGACGCCACCCGCGCCAGCGACGCAGGCGCGGCTGGACGCATTGTTGATCGGTGTTGAGCACGCGCTGACCGATCCCGACGGTCTCCCCGGCCGGCCGTGGTACAAGAACCTGCTCTACGCGCCCGGCATGCTGACCGGCTATGGCGCGAAGACCCTGCCCGGCGTGCGCGAAGCGATCGAAGGCCGCCGCTGGGCCGAGGCGCAGGACTACATCGCGCGAACGGCGAAGGCGTTGGACGCTGCCCGGGCGCAGATCGATCAGGCGGCGGCGATCGCCGGCGGAGCGCAATAGGCGTGGGTCAGAGGCCGGAGCCGGCGGCGTCGACGTTCAGGCGGTAGACCACGGTCAGGGTCGGCGGCGGCGCGGCTTCGCGGTACTCGAGCTCGACTCGCACAAGATCCGTCGTCCAGCGGCACCGGTAGCTTTGCACGAGCGCCTGTGGCTGTGGCGACGCGCAGACCTGCGCCGGACCGTATTTCTGGGCGAGGAGCTCGCCGAACTCGTGGGCTTCCAGAAGGTTCGCCGCTGTGCGCCCGGTCTCGATGTCGACGATGTCGAGCTCCACCGTGCTCAAACCCTTCTTGCCGAAGAAAAAGCGGGCGACCGTGTCGTGATCGGCAACCCGCGTGAGCATAGAGGCGCCTTCGACGTCGCCGGCGAGGGATGCTCCGGCGACCGTGGGCCGGGCGGCCGGAAAGAGCCTGAGCACCTGCGCCGGCGTCATGCCAAAGCGCGCGCCGTGCCAGATCTCGGGCGGCGGCGCGCGGTGCGGCCCGCCCAGCCAGGACGGCGCCCAGCCCGGCATCCAGGCGGCCAAGACGGCCAGCGCGAGAAGGGGTGTGTCCATGGGCGACTCGGGGACGATAGCCGCCGGGGCAGACGCCCTCAATGGCGCTCAGCGGCGCGCCTCGATCGCGTGTCATCGAGGCGCAACAGCGCTGCTACTGGATGCGCGGAGGCGGGCCGACGCAGCCGTAGCCGGTCTTGAGGCAGGCGCCGAAGAGGCGCCCTGGGGCGGCTGGGCCGAGCTGGAGGCAGACCTTCCGCCAGGAATAGCCCGGCTTGCAGATGTGCATCGCACGTTGAGGATGCGCCGCCGCCGTCTGCGCCAGCGCCGTGACCATCAGGCATGCCGCGACCAAAAGCCTTGTCATCACCCTCTCCGTTCGCTGCTTGTCAGAAGCGGCCTGCAGGCGCCGACGGGCCAGCATAGCACCCGATGAGATCGCGAGCGGCGTCTCAATGGCTGGCGGGTTGGCGGGCCTCGATCGCCTCGATCGCGTGATCGGCGCCCTTGCGCACCACGATGTCGGCCAGATCCCGCGCGGCCGAGATGTGCTCGGTCAGGTTCGGCAGGTTGATCCGTGTCCAGACCATCTTGGCGAAAGCCCGCCGCCCGGCGTCGTCGAAGTCGAGGAAGCGCGCGTAGAAGGAGGTCGGATCGTCGCGTGCGGCGATCATCAGCCCGATCAGCCGCGCGGTGAACCAGGCCTCGAGGTGGTCTGGCTCGGCGTCGAGGTAGATCAGCACATCGATCAACGGCCGGCCGCTGGCGTCGGCGCCGTGGTCGACGTGCAGCCCGAGCCCCTCGACGACCAGGACGTCGGGCGGCGAAAGCGTGCGCGTCAACGCCGGCTCGACGTTGTAGGTCGCGTGCGAGTAGCCGGGGAACGACGTGGGTCCGGTACGGATTGTCGTCAGCGCGGCGCGGAAGCCCTCGACGTCATAACTCTCGGGGAACCCCTTGCGCGGGCCGAGGCCCCTCGCCTCCAGCGTCGCGTTGTCGAACAGGAACCCGTCTGTGCCGACGATCGCCACGCTCGGCCGCTCGGCCCAGGCGGCGATATCGTTCGCCAGCTGGGCGGCCAGCACGCTCTTTCCGACGGCCACGCCCCCCGTGATCGCGACCACGTATGGACGATCGGCCGGGAGGCGGTCGCGCAGAAGAGCGCCGATGTCCTGCAGATTGGCCATCGGCGACTCCTTAGTGCGAAGCCGCCGCACGCCAAAGCGCGCTCTCACAGCTGAGGACCGGGGCGTGGCGTCCGACGCGCAGCGTCAGCAAGCGCTGAGCGGCTGAGCGAGGGGCCTGGTCAGTCACGTCGCCACCGCCTCGGCGATGCGGTCCATGCACCAGTCGAGACCCGGATCGGCGACGTCGGCGCGCCGCACGGTCTGCACGGTGAACCGGAACGGCGCGAACGGCGGATCGAGCACCTGCAAGCCGAGGCGGTCGGCGTAACGCCGGGCCAGGCTGCGTGGGCAATCGGCCAGCGCATTGGTCGTCGCCACCAGCAGCATCGCCGTCTCCCACTGCGAGACGTACCCCTGGGTCCAGACACTCTCCGGTCCAGGCATCCCGCCGTAGGTCGCGTTCACTGTCTCGCGGTCGACCGGCGCTTCGTCGGTGAGCGCGCCATCCGGATCGCCGACGAAGATGTGACCGCCGAGCGTATAGGTGGCCAGGTCGACCGCGCCGTCGACATGTGGGTGTCCCTTGCGCGCGATGACCACATACGGGTCCTCGAACAACGTCGCGGCGGCCAGACCCTGCGGAATCTGTCGGAAGGCGCCGAGCGCGACGTCCGCCTCTCCGCGACGAACGGCGCGCAACGCACGGTCAAGGATCACAGATCGGATCGAGAATGCGCAGCCGGGCGCGAGGCGGCGGAACGCGGCGGTCAGGTGGCCGCCGATGAGGCTGGCGAGCGAACCCTGACACGCGATGCGGAACCGCCGCTTGGCCTTCGCCGGGTCGAACGCCTGAGCGGTAGACACCGTCTGGCCGATCAGCTCGATCAGAGCCTCAATCCGTGGGGCGAGTTCCAGGGCGTGTTGGGTCGGCTCCAGCCCGTGCGAGCGGCGGACGAACAGCGGCTCGCCGAACAGATCCCGCAGGCGTCTCAACGCATGACTGATCGCCGAAGGGCTGAGGCCCAGCTGGGCGGCGACCTCGCTGGCTCGCCGCCGCGCCAGAAGCTCGCGGAAGATGAGCAGCAGGCCGCCGTCCACCTTCCTGATTTGCAATTGATCGAATTCACTCATCGACTGAATTCAGTAATCCGAATGAGCCGGTGCGTCTAGCATCACCGTCGGAGCCGGTCCGGCGAGCATCCCCGGCGCGAACAGCCGGTCCGCGCCCGCCTCTAGCGCCTCGCACAGGAGAGTCCCTTGGACGCCGCCCTGCACGCCGCCCGCCCCGCACCACCGACCTCCCTGCGCGGGGTGCGCCCGATCTTCACCCTTGCCGCGCCGCTGGTCGGTTTCTTCATGATCTACACCGCGGTCGACATCGCGACCGTCGGCATGCTGGGGCGGCTGGGCAACGCCGCCATCGCCGGCGTCGGCGCCGGCAGCGCCATCTACGGCGCGATCTGCGCCCTGCTCTACGGCGTCGACACCGGCGTGCAGGCGATCGTCGCGCGCACGACCGGCGCGGGCCGCCCCGGCCGGATCGCGGACGTCCTGGCCGCGGCGCACGCCGGCGCGATTCCACTGGCGATGGCCGTTGCGGCGGTCGCCTGGGTGATCGGCCCGTCGCTGGTCGCGATCATCCTACCCGACCATGCGGCGGCCGCGGCCGGCGGCGCCTGGATCGTGGTCGCAGCGCCCTCGATGGTCTTCCTGGCCGTCACGCTGCCGATCAACGCCGCCTGGATCGGCTCGGGACGGCCGATGATCGCGACGGCGGTGACGGCCGTGTCGGCGCCGCTGCAGGTCGGGCTGACGTTCCTCTTCGTGTTGGGCTGGGGGCCGGTGCGCGGGTTCGGCGCGATCGGCGGAGCGCTGGCGATGGACGGCGCCATGCTGGCCTGCATCGCGGTGCAGGGCGGCCTTGCGCTCCGCCTCATCCCCGGCTTCCTGAGCGTCCGGCCGCGCTTGGGCGGCGTCGCCGAGATCGCCGCCATCGGCTGGCCGATCAGCGCGCAACAAAGCCTGTTGCAGGTGGCGCTGATGGGCGTGTTCGCCGTCATCGCGCAGCTGGGGGCCGCGCCCGCGGCGATCGCCAACGTGCTGCTCACGCTGACCAACGTGCCGACCCAGACCGGCACGGGCCTCGGCGCCGCGGCCGCCACCCTGGTCGGCCAGGCGCTCGGGCGCGGCGACGCGCGCGACGCGCGCACCTGGGGATGGCGGACGACGGGGGTCGTGGTCGCGATCACCGCGCCCATGGGGCTCGTGCTGGCGCTTGCCCCGCACGCGCTGCTCAGCCTCTTCCTGCGCGATCCCGCCACGCTGGCCATGGCCATCCTGCCGGCTCGCATCGTGGGCTTCGGGGTGGCGATCAACACCGCCGCGATCGCGCTGGGCTATTCGTTCCGCGGCGCGGGCGCCACCAAGATCGCCGCTGTCGTGCCGTTCGCCAGCCTCTGGTTCGTACAGCTGCCGCTGATGATCTGGATCGGCATTGGCCTGCACCAGGGGCTCGTCGGCATGATCGCGGTGCTGACCGGCGTGACCACCGTCGACGCCATGGTGCTGGCGGCGCTCTGGGCGGGCTCGGCGTGGACGCGGGTCTGGATCGCCACGGCGGCCCGCCCCGTCGCGCTCCCCGCGACGCTCCGCCGCATCGCCATCCTGGGCGGCGGCGGGGCTGGCAAGTCCACCCTGGCGCGCCGTCTGGGCGAGACCCTGGGCCTGCCCGTCATCCACCTCGACCGCCTGGCCTATGGGCCTGGCTGGACGCGGCGCGCGCCGGACGCCTTCAGCGCCGATCTCGCCGCGTCGCTGCCCACCGACGGCTGGGTCGTCGATGGAAGCTACGGCGAGGCGTCGGCGCTCACGCTGCCGCAAGCCGATCTGGTCATCTGGCTCGACCAGCCGGCATGGCGCCGCCTCCTCCGCTCCTGGCGCAAGACCGTGACGCATCGCGACCGGCCGAGGGCCGACCGCCCCGACGGCTGCGAGGAGGGGTTCGGATGGCGTTACGCACGCCTGGTGCTCGAGTTCGGGCGCTGGTCGCCGGCGCTCGAGGCGCAACTGGCTGCGGCGAGCCGCGGTCCGGTGCTCCGCCTGCGCGGCGACAGCGAAGCCGCCCGCTTCGCCGACGCGGCCGCCGGGCTTTCCTAGCCGTCTGCCAATCGCCTACCCGGTCTTCGGGGCTGGGACGAGCTTCGGGCCGCTCTTGTTGCAGAGGTCGACGCCGACGTCTTCGCGGGAGTGGGGGCCTGCCCAGACGTAGCGGTGGGTCAGGTTGTAGGTCTTCGACAACGCCTCGTCGTAGACATAACTGCCGCCGCTCAGCCGGTAGACGGCCTGCGGGTCGTAGGTGGCGATACAGCGATTATCCATCTGCGAGTAGCTCGGCCGGCCGATCAGCTCGGGCACGCCGTCCTTGTTCAGGTCGGCGATCGCGGTCAGCTCGAACGCGTCTTCCGAAAACACCGTCTGAACCTGGCCGTTGGCCGCAAGGTGCAGCACACGGATCGCCCAGGGATCGGGGTCTTCCGCCGCGCCGAACACCAGCACGAGCCTATCGCCGCTGGCGCGGTCCTTCAGCGCGTCCGTGGCGTAGAGATACTTGGAATTCAGCGTGTTCAGGGCGGCGAGCGACTTGGTCGTCATGGCGTCCTTGACGGCCGCCAGCCCGCCGTTGAGCGAGAGGGTGGTCGTGTGGCCGCCTGGCGCTGCGATGACCAGGCGCGGACTGTCGTCGGCCCCGTCCTCGCTCTCAACGGTCAGCACGTAGCCGCCGATGTGCGTCGTCTCGACCGCCTGCCGGGGCGCGGCGGCCGCAGCGCTGGCGGTGGCGAACGTCGCCGCGAGGACGAACGCCAACACCCTCATCCGCCCTTCACCTCGCGGAACGGCACGTCGCGGTCGACCTCGGGCTCCTTGGGCAAGCCCAGCACGCGCTCGCCGATGATGTTGCGCTGGATCTGGTCGGTGCCGCCGCCGATGGACGTGAAATAGGCGTTCAGCGTCAGGAAGTTGGCGTCTTCGGCGCGCGGATGGTTCTTGCCCTCGAGCAGGCTCCCGGCCCCCAGGATGGCGGTCCGCACGCGCGCCTCCTCGTGCAGGATGCGCGACATGGCGAGCTTGCCGAGGCTCATGACCGGCGAGGATGTGCCCTGGGCGAGGTCCGCCTTGGCGCGGGCGGTGTTCAGCGCGTTCAGGCGCTTGTAGGCGACCACCTTGGCGATATCCTGGCGCAGCAGCGGGTCGGAGAGCCGGCCCGCCTCGCGGGCGAGCGCGATCAGCGGCTCCTCGCCGGCGCTCTCGGCCACCCCGCTGCGCGGGCCCCTGGCGCCCTCCCCCATCACCGAGCGCTCGTAGGCGAGCGCGGTCTGCAACACGCTCCAGCCTTGGCCGAGTTCGCCCAGCAGGTTCTCAGCCGGCACGATGGCGTCGGTGAAGAAGACCTCGTTGAAGTGGCTTTCGTTGGTGATCTGCCTCAGCGGGCGGACCTCGACGCCCTTCTGCTTCATCGGCAGGAAGAAAAAGCTCAGACCCTGGTGCTTCGGCGCGTCCCAGTTCGTGCGGGCGATCAGCATGCCGTAGTCGGCGGTGGCCGCCGTCGAGGTCCAGACCTTCTGGCCGTTGACCACATAGTGATCGCCGTGAAGGTCAGCGCGGGTGCGCACCCCGGCGAGGTCGGAGCCTGCGCCCGGCTCGGAATAGAGCAGGCACATCGTCACCTCGCCCTTCAGGATCGGGCCGATGAGCTTGGCTTTGAGCGCGTCCGTCCCGCGTGCGAGGAGGGTGTTGGCGTAGAGCTGGGTGCGATCCTGGCCGGTGCCCGGCGCGCCGGCGCGGGCGAACTCGCGTTCGACGATGCGCCCCTGGTCGTTCGAGAGCCCGCGCCCGTACCACGCCACCGGCCAGCGCGGCGCGGCCCAGCGGGCTTCGACCACCTTGGCGATCCAGGCGCGGTAGCCGGTCACATCGCCGCCGCCCTGCGGCGCGCGGACCGAGCCGTCCCAGTTGTCCTTCAGCCACGCGGCGACCTCCGCGCGGAGCTGCTCGTCTGTCATCAGGGCGACCTGTGCTGCGTCGTCCATGGCTCTAGGCTCCCAGGGCTTCGAGGTAGCGTTCACGGTGAGACGCCGGCGCGCCGAACAGCTGGGCGTCGGCGCGGGCGCGGCGGAGGTACAGGTGGGCCGGGTGCGCCCAGGTAAACGCGATGCCGCCGTGCATCTGGACGGCGTCGGCTGTTGTCTTGGTGAAGGCGTCGGCGCAGGCGAAGGCGGCGAGCGCGATGGCCTCTGCCGCGTCGGGCGCGCCGTCGGCCAGCTTCTGCGCCGCGTTGCGCGCCGCCGAAATGGCGGACTCGGTTTCCAACAACAGGTCGGCGGCCATGTGTTTGATCGCCTGGAAGCTGCCAATCGCGCGACCGAACTGGATGCGGGTCTTGGCGTAATCGACGGTGAACTCCAGCACCCGTCGCGCGCCGCCCGCCTGCTCGCCGGCGAGCGCGACCAACGCCAGGTCGAGCGCCTGACGCACGGCGGCCCACACTGGGCCGGATGCCGCGAGCGCTCGGCCGTGGGCGTTGTCGAACACGACCTTGGCCAGGCGGAGCGTGTGATCGAAGGTCGGCAGCGCGCTGACCGTCACCCCGGTGGCCTTGGGGTCGACCTCGAGCACCTGCAGGCCGTTAGGCCCGTCGGCGACGACGAGCAGCACGTCGGCGTTCTGGCCGTGCAGGACATAGGACGCGAGCCCGCTCAGCCGGCCGTCGGCCGAGGCCGAGACGGTTACGCCGTCCTCGGTCCAGCTTCCCGCCTCGCCGGTCAGCGCCGCGGTGGCGATGGTCGTTCCGGCCGCGATCCCCGGCAGCAGGCGGGCGTTGGCCTCTTCATCGCCCAGCGCGCGGAGGAGCTCGGCGGCGAGCACGCTCGAGGCGACCAGCGGGCTGCACAGCAGCGCCGCGCCCGCCTCCTCCATCACCGCCTCCAGCTCCAGCGGGCCGGCGTCCGCGCCGCCGTGCGCCTCGTCGATGACGAGGCCCGCGACGCCCATCTCCGAGATCTGCTTCCAGAGCGCCGTGTCATAGCCGGCGTCCGTTTCCATCGTCGCCCGCAGGTGCGCCTCGCTCGAGCGGTCGGCGAGCAACCGGTGCACGGAGTCCCTGAGCGCGGCGCGCTCCTCGACGGAAAGGCTTGCCAAGGCGTCTCTCTCCCGAAGGTCTCTTCCCGACGCTTAGCGCAAAATCGCGATCCGCAAGAGCCGGACGTGGCGGAAGGCGCGCCGCGTCAGGCCCTCGCCGAGAGGATCTTGAACTGTCGCTCGGGATGATCCTGCGTCGCCGTGCGCCCGTCGCGGTGGGTCGCGATCGAGCCGTCGTGGGCGTACTGCAGGATGTAGGCCTTGCGCACGGTGCCGGTCTTAAGGTTCGGGCCGGTCCGGTGCGGCGAGAGCGACGAGAAGATGATCGCATCGCCCGCGCTGGCCGGCACGGCCACCGCGTCCGGCACATCCTCGAGGCACTTGTATCCGATCGGCGTCGTCCAATGGTCGAGCGTGCCCAGCCGGTGCAGGCCCGGCGCCATCCACGGGCAGCCGTTCTGCTCGTCGACGTCGACCAGCGGCAACCAGAAGGTCAGGTACTGCTGCGGCTCGATGAAGGTGTAGCCGTTGTCCTGATGCCAGGGAAATTCGCGCATCTGTGCGGTCTTCTTGTAGACCGACTGGTCCCAGTAGAGGCGGACCTCGTCGCCCAGCAGGTCGTGGCAGACGTCGATGACGAATGGGTGCGCGGCGAACGCCTTCAGCACCGGCGATTTGCGCACGATGTGGGTGGTGAAGGTGATCTCGTCTGCGGTGGCGATGGAGACCGTCCCGCCGGCGGCGCGCAGCTTCTCCTCGCCTTCCGCTTCCAGCGGATCGATGGCCGCGGTGACGGCGGCGATCTCTTCGGCCGTGAAGGCGCCCTCGACCTTGACGAAGCCGTCGCGGCTGAACGCGGCGCGTTGATCCTCGCTCAGGCGCCGGAGCGGCGCGGTGCGATCCTCCCAGCGGAATCCTGCGCTCAGCGGGTGGATCTTGTAGGCTGCCGACACCAGGCGGTTCCTTCGAGGCGACGGCGCAAAGTTGCCCCGGCGCGAGCGCAAGGTCCAGAACGGTCGCGCGATCAGTCGATTGCGGCTAAGTCTGTCTCGCCGACAGCGAACGTTGGAGGACAGGCGATGAGCGATGCAATCGAACAGCGCATGAAGAGCGTGCTTGCCGCGCAGAAGGCGGCGAACATCCGCGTCGGCGCGCCGAGCGCCGAGCTGCGCATGGAGCGGATCGAGCGGTGCATCCAGCTCTTGAAGAAGCATCAGGCGGCGATCGTCGCGGCGCTGAACGCAGACTTCGGCAACCGCGCCGAGGCTGTGAGCGGCATTACCGACGTGGCCGGCTCGCTCGGGCCGCTCGAGTACGCCAAGGCCAACCTGACCAAGTGGATGCGGCCCGAGAAGCGCAAGACGACGCCGGCGTTGCTCGGCTTCCTGGGCGCCAAGGCCGAGGTCCTCTACCAGCCGAAGGGCGTGGTCGGGATCATCAGCCCCTGGAACTTCCCGGTGAACCTGACCTTCGCGCCGCTCGCCGGCGTGCTGGCCGCCGGCAACCGCGCGATGATCAAGCCCTCGGAATACGCGCCGGCCACCTCGCTGCTGATGGCCGAGATGTTCGCCGAGGCCTTTACAGAGGAGGAGATCGCCTGCTTCCCTGGCGGCCCCGAGGTCGGCCAGGCGTTCGCCGGCCTGCCTTTCGACCATCTGATCTTCACCGGCGCGACCTCGATCGCCCGCCACGTGATGAGGGCCGCGGCCGCGAACCTGACGCCCCTCACGCTCGAACTCGGGGGCAAGAGCCCGGTGATCCTCGGCCGCTCGGCCGACTATCCGACCGCGGCGGCCAGGGTCATGGCCGGCAAGACGCTGAACGCCGGCCAGATCTGCCTTGCGCCCGACTATGTGCTCGCGCCCGCCGACAAGCTCGACCTGTTCGTGAGCGAGGCGAAGACCTCCGTGACAAGCATGTTCCCCTCGATCAAGGACAACCCGGACTACACCGCCGTGATCGCCGACCGGCACTTCGAGCGCATCCAGGGCTACATCGCCGACGCGCGCGCCAAGGGCGCCGAGGTCGTCGAGATCAACCCCGCCGGCGAGGACTTCAGCCAGCAGGAGCACCGCAAGATCCCGCCCACGCTGATCATCAATCCGACCGACGACATGGCGGTGATGCAGGAGGAGATCTTCGGCCCGGTTCTGCCGATCAAGACCTACGGCAAGCTCGCCGAGGCGATCGACTACGTCAACGCGCACGAGCGGCCGCTGGGCCTCTACTACTTCGGCGCCGATGCTGCCGAGGAGGCGGAAGTGCTGAGCCGCACCACCTCCGGCGGGGTGACTGTCAACGACGTGATCTTCCACGTTGCGCAGGAGGATCTGCCGTTCGGCGGCGTCGGCCCCTCGGGCATGGGCAGTTACCACGGCGTCGACGGCTTCCGCGAGTTCAGCCACCGCAAGTCGGTCTACAAACAGCTTAAGAAGGACCTCGGGCCGATGAAGGCGCTCCGCCCGCCCTACGGAGAAGGCGTGCGCAAGTACCTGGACTCGCAGCTGAAGTAGGGAGGAGCGCATGGCCGAGCGCGGATTTCCGGTCACCATCGAAGATGTCACGCCGGCCTGGCTGACCAAGGCCCTCGGCGAAGCCTGCGGTCTTCGCGGCGCCAAGGTCACAAGCTTCGAGGCCGAGCCGATCGGGGTCGGGACGGGCTTCCTCGGCGTCGTCAGCCGCATCCGGCTCAACTACGACTGCGACGCGCCCACCGCGCCGAAGAGCGTGATCCTCAAGCTGCCGAGCCACGATCCCGGCGCGCGGATGATCACCTCGACCTTCCGCCACTACGAGAAGGAGGTGCGCTTCTACGAGCAGTTGGCGCGGCTGAACAATCTCACCACGCCGACGCCCTACTTCCACGCCTTCGACCACGAGAGCGGCGACTTCGCGCTCATCCTCGAGGACCTGGCGCCGGCCCGGAACGGCGACCAGGTGGCGGGGCTGTCGATCGACGACACGCGCACGGCGGTCATAGCGCTGGCCAAGATGCAGGCGCAGTGGTGGGAGCGCCCGGCGCTGCATGTGTTCGACTGGCTGCCCGCCTTCAACGACCCGGCGATGCTCGCGCTGCAGGACGTGTTCCAGCAGTGCTGGGGCCCCTACCGCGATTTCCTCGGCGACCGCGTGCCGGCCGAGTTGGTCCCGGTCGGCGACCGGCTGGGCGGCATGATCACCCGCATCATGCAGGAGCTGACCGCCAAGCCCTGCACGATCGTCCACGGCGATTATCGCGCCGACAACTTCTTCTTCGATCGCGGCGGCGAGCCGTTCACCGTGGTCGACTGGCAGATCGTCATCAAAGGCGTCGGCGCCTTCGACCTCGCCTACTTGCTCGAGGGCAACATCACCGTCGAGGATCGGCGCCAGCACGAGGACTATCTCGTGCACCTCTACCACCACCACTTGGTCGCCAACGGGGTCGAGGACTACGACTTCGAGACCTGCTGGCGCGACTATCGCACCTGCGTGCTCATCGCCTGGATCTGGCCGGTGATCGGCATCGGCTCGCTCGATCCCTCGAACGAGCGGGGCCTGGCCTTCTTCCACGAGTGGAGCCACCGCGCGATGACGGCGGTCGTCGACCTCAAAGCATGGGAAACGCTGGACGACTTCTGAGGCGCGGCCCCGGGATTGGCGCCGGAGCCCGTCAGGCCGCCCTCGGCCAGCTTTTCCTTGCCCCTTGGTTCATGGCCTAGCTAGGGCGATTATCTGGCTGTTGTGCGCTGACATGACCGGCTGGGCCGGCGCGGTGAACGCCCCAGGCTGGCGGAAGGTGGCCGCCAGTGTCGCTGACTTGATTGGCGGATCCGGGGCCGCGGCGGCGTCGGTCGCCGCCCCTTCAGTCGCAGATGTTCCGCTCCCGCTACCGGCGAAACCCTCGATCGCCGTCATGCCCTTCGCCAATCTCTCGGGCGACCCGGAGCAGGACTACTTCGCCGACGGCATGGTGGTGGAGATCGCTGCGGCGCTGTCGCGCTTCAAATCGATCTTCGTGATCGCCAGTGGCTCGACCCTGTCGTTTAAGGGCAAGGCTGTCAGCCCTCAGGAGGTCGGACGCCAGTTGGGCGTGCGGTATGTACTTGAGGGCAGCGTGCGCAAGGCCGGAAATCGGGTCCGCATCGCCGTTCAACTGATGGACGCCGCCGACGGATCGCAGACCTGGTCCAACCGCTTCGAGGACACGCTCGAAGACGTGTTCGAGGTGCAGGACAAGGTAGCGCTCAGCGTCGCGAGCGTCATCGAACCGACGGTCCAGGCCGCCGAGGTGCGACGTGCGTCGAGGCGACCCACGGAGAACATGGGCAGCTACGATCTCTACCTGCGAGCGCGCGCTCTGCGCCAAGACAACTTCAGCAGAGCGGAGACGTTGGAGGCACTCGATCTGTTGAACCGCGCCATCGCCATCGACCCTGACTTTGGTCCGGCGCTGATCCTCGCGGCGCAGTGCCACCACAACCTTTTCACCAACGGGTGGTCGGATGATTCAGAGGCCGGCCGCCGCCAGATCATCGCGCTTGCGCATCGGGCACTGAAGGTTGCGGGAGACGACGCAGATGTGCTCGCCAGTGTCGCGTTGTGGTTATCGATGCACGAACAGGGCTTGGACACCCCTCGCAATCTCATCGACAGAGCCATGGCTCTCAATCCGGGCTCGTCGCTCGTCTGGCAGTGGAGCGGCTCCCTGCTGACGCAGTCAAATCCAGGCCTGGCCGCCGAGCACATCGAAACCGCGATGCGGCTGGACCCGATTGGATCGAACCGGGCCGGCCAGGTTTTTAACATGGGCATCGTGCGTTTTCTGCAGCAGCGATACAGCGAGGCAGCCTCGCTGTTTACGGAATATGTCCAACGAACGGACAACCCGGTGGGCTACGCCTACCTCGCCGCAAGTTACGGCCATCTTGGACGGCTCGACGAGGCGAAGAGCGCTCTCGCACGCCGTCCGGAGCTCACGTCCAGTCCCGTGGGGAGCTCGATCTTCCTCAACCGCGATCCGAAAATAAGACAAGCGTTGCTTGATGGCATAGGGATGGCGGAGGGGAAGACGCCGCCCGACGCCGCGGAGGACGGCTGAACGGCGTTCAGCCATCGTCTGCTTAGGGTCGATAAACCATCGCGCTCCGGACAATGTCCCCAGAGCCTGGCCCGGTTCTAGGCCTTCCCGGTCAGCTCAGGCAGGCCGAGGATGCGCTTGGTGATGATGTTGTTCTGCACTTCGAACGAGCCGCCGGCGATCGTGTTCGCCTTGCCGAACAACCAGCCCCGCACGGCCTGGATCTCCTCCCGGGAATAGTCGTCGCCCGCCCAGCCGAGGCCCTGGCAGCCCATGATCTCCAGCACGAGTTCCGCGCGCTCCTGGCCGATGCGCGTGCCGGAGTTCTTCATGATCGAGGTGGTCGCGCTCGGGTTCTGGTTCCCGCGCGCCTCGGCCGCCGCCCGCTCCGTCGTGAGCTGGTGCGCGTGCGCGTCGATCAGGTTCTGCGTGAGGCGGCTGCGCAGGTCGGCATCGGCGATGCGGCCGGTCTCGTCGACGCCGACGTAGGCCTTGGCCAAGTCCGGCAGCGAGGTTCCCTCGCCCACGCCACCCTGGCCCGAGCGCTCGTGCTGCAAGAGGCGCTTGCCGACCGTCCAGCCGCCGTTCAGCGGCCCGACCATGTCGTTCTTCTCGACCCGCGCATTGGTGAAGAAGGTTTCGCAGAACGGCGACGAGCCGGCGATCAGCTTGATCGGACGCGGCTCGACGCCCGGCTGGTGCATGTCGATGAGCACGAAGCTGATCCCCTCGTGCTTTTTCGACGGGTCGGTGCGCACCAGGCAGAAGCACCAGTCGGCGAGATGCGCGCCACTGGTCCAGATCTTCTGCCCGTTAATCACCCAGTGATCGCCGGCGTCCTCGCACTTGGTCTGCAGCGAGGCGAGGTCCGAGCCCGCGCCCGGTTCGGAGTAGCCCTGGCACCAGCGCACCTCGCCTTTGACGATCGGCGGGATATGCCGCTGCTTCTGCTCCTCGGTCCCGTACTCGAGCAGGGTCGGGCCGAACATGCTCGTCCCCATGCCAGCCATCGGGTTGTTGGCCGCGATCCGGTCCATCTCTTCCTGCAGCACCCGCGCCTCGGCCTGACCAAGACCGCAGCCGCCGTACGCCTTGGGCCAGGTCGGCGCGCTCCAGCCCTTGGCGGCCAGCCGCTCCTTCCAGAGCTTCTCGTCGCCGCTCGGCGCCGGCCGGGCGGACATCGATTCATCGAAGCTCAGCGGCGGGACGCCGCGCAAAGACTTCGGATGGTTCTCCTCCAGCCATGCGCGCGCCTCGGCGCGAAAGGCGTCCAGGTCGTTCCCGCCAAAATCAGCCATCGCTTCTCTCCCTGCGCGTCCGGTCCCAACCTCCGTCAGACGACCATATCCTTCAAGTGCGCCCGCTCGTTCAGGCTGACCAGGTTGCGCTCGCCGGAGCGGGCGCAGAGGTAACGGTGGATGCTGGCGTAACCCGGCTCGAAGAACAGGCGCGGCGCCATGCCCAGGATGTGCGCGGTCCAGACGTTGATCACCCCCCCGTGGCAGAAGACGGCGACCGTCCTGCTGGAGTTGGTGGCGATGATGTCTTCCAGCGTGTCGACCACCGCCTTCTGGAAGGTGTTGATGTCCATCTGGTAGCCGCCGGAGACGAACGCCTTCCAGGCCTCGTAGTCGTCGCGCTTGAGGACCTCCATCGGCACGTACTGTCCCGTGCCGCGGTCGAACTCGACGATGCCGTCGCGGAGCTGGATGTCATGGCCTGCCACGGCGGCGTATGGCTCCGCGGTCTGGATCGCACGAACCATGGTCGAGGAGAAAACGGCGTGCACCGTCTCGCCAGCGAGCAGTTCGGCAACGCGCATCGCCTGGTCGATCCCCTCGGGCGCGAGCGGCGGGTCGGCAGTGTCTTCGCGGCGCTCCGGCAGGCCGTGGCGGATCAGGACGAGGTCCATGCGGTTCCTTAAGTCTCCGCCAGCGCGCGGGCGATGATCTGTTCGACAACGTCGCTCTTGGCGTTGGCGTAGTGCTGGACGTGGCGCCAGGTGCGCGCCGCGAGCTCGCGCTTGGCCGCGCGATAGAGCTCGAACTCCTCCGGATGCGCACGGCAACGATCGCGGAAGCCGACCATGCGGACGATCTCGGGGCAGCCCGTGGTGAACACATGCAGGTTCGCGGAAGGCTCGTCGCCCTTCATCCTCGTCGGCCGAGTCCGCCACCGCCAGCAGGATGTCGACGATCGGCTTGGCGCACATGCCAGGGATCGAGGTTGAGCCGACGTGCTCGAGCACGAGCGCGCCATCGCCCAGCGCCGCGCGGATCTTGGCCGCCTCACCCGCGTACTGCGCCGGCCACGCCGGGTCGTAGTCGAACAGCGGGATGCTGGTGTTCCACGCCGTCACGGTCCCGCTGACGCGGATCGCGGCCATCTCCTCGTCGGTTTCGGGCTTGGCGGTCATCGCGGCCCTCTTAGCGGACGGCCGCGCCGTCTGGCTAGGCGGGTCTGCCGGATCGACTACTATGGCCGCGGAGGACGACCCGATGGACGCCAAGCTAAGCTACGTCAAAGGCGCGGAGACGCCGCCGCTCAGGGAAGACACCATCGGCGAGGCGCTCGACGAGGCCGCCAGGCGCTGGGGTGACGTCGAGGCCGTCGTCTCGGTCCAGCAAGGCGTCCGCTGGACGTTCGCCGAATTGAAGGCGAAGGCCGACGCGCTGGCCGCCGGCCTGATCGCGCTTGGCCTCGACCGCGGCGAGCGGATCGGGATCTGGTCGCCGAACAACGCCGAGTGGGCGCTGACCCAGTTCGCCGCCGCCAAGGCGGGCCTGATCCTGGTCACCATCAATCCGGCCTATCGGACCTCCGAGCTCGAATACACGTTGAACAAGGTGGGCGTGAAAGCCCTGGTCGCGGCGGCGAAGTTCCGCACCAGCGACTACCTGGCGATGGTCGAGAGTCTCGCGCCCGAGATCGTGGCGTCGACGCCGGGCTCGCTGGAGGCAAGGCCCCTCCCCACTTTGCGCGCGCTGATCAAGATCGGCGGCGAGCCCAGGCCCGGCTGGTTCGACGTCGAGGAGGTCGCGCCGCTGGCGCGACCGGAGCACGTCGCCGCTCTAGAAGCCCTGCAGCCGACGCTCAAGAACACAGACGCGATCAACATCCAGTTCACCAGCGGCACCACTGGCCTGCCCAAAGGCGCGACGCTCTCCCACCGCAACATCCTGAACAACGGCTACTTCGTCGGCCGGGCGATCGGGCTGCACGAGCGCGACCGGCTCTGCCTGCCGGTGCCGCTCTACCACTGCTTCGGCATGGTGATGGGCAACCTGGGCTGCGTGACCCATGGGGCGACCATGGTCTACCCGGCCGAGGCCTTCGAGCAGCTTTCCGTGCTGGAAGCGGTCGAGAAGGAGCGTTGCACCGGGCTCTTTGGCGTGCCCACCATGTTCATCGCCGAGCTCGGCCAGCCCGAGTTCGACCGCTTCGACCTCACCTCGCTCCGCACGGGCTGCATGGCCGGCTCCCCCTGCCCGGTCGAGGTTATGAAGCAGGTGATCGAGCGCATGCACATGCGGGACGTGACCATCGCCTACGGCATGACCGAGACCAGTCCGGTCAGCTTCCAGACCGGCGAGGACGACCCGCTCGAGCGGCGCGTCTCCACCATCGGCCGCGTCCAGCCGCACACCGAGTGCAAGATCGTGGACGAGAAGGGCGAGCTCGTCCCGCGCGGCCAGCCCGGCGAGTTCTGCACCCGCGGCTATTCGGTGATGCTGGGCTACTGGGACGACCCCGAGCGCACCGCCGAGGCCATCGACATCGACGGCTGGATGCACACCGGCGACCTCGCCACGATCGACGAGGCCGCTTACGGCAACATCGTCGGCCGCATCAAGGACATGGTCATCCGCGGAGGCGAGAACGTCTATCCGCGCGAGGTCGAGGAGTACCTCTACCGGCATCCGAAAGTCGAGGACGTGACGGTAGTCGGCGTCCCGGACGAGAAGTACGGCGAGGAGCTCTGCGCCTGGATCCGCCTGAAACCTGGAGAGACCGCTGCGCCGGAGGAGATCGTCGCCTTCTGCCGCGGCCAGATCGCCCACTACAAGATCCCGCGTCACATCCGCTTCGTCGACGCTTTCCCGATGACCGTGACCGGCAAGATCCAGAAATTCTTGATCCGTAAACAGATGATCGAAGAGCTCGGCGTCGAGGTCGCGCACACGGCGTGACACCGCCCATCGCGAGGCCGCCGTTCGGCCGCCGCCCTAGCGTGCCGCGTAAATTCCCGCTTGCCGGATTGCGAGGTGCTGCATGACCTGCGCCAGTCGCGGATAGGGCTCGGCCACCGGCTCCATTCTGCACTGCATGAACTGTGTCAGACGGGGATACGGGTCACGCGACGCGGTCGCTTCGATAGCGATGGCCAGCGCATAAAGGCTCCGCAGTGGTCGAACCGGTCTCGGCATCGTCTTGTGTCAGGTCTTGTCGCGCGGTGGGGCAGCCTCTCTAGATCATAGTCCTGCTTGCAGGAATCGCGCCAGTCCGCCTGAGATGGGCTTTATGAAGTCGTCAGATAGAACGATTGGGCTTTGAGTCGCCTGTTGTCGAATAACAAACCAGCGACCAGCGGCATTGTCCGGAGGTGGCCGATCGCCGGCTCGGCGATCGCGGCGGCCATCGTCGCGCTTGCTTCGCCAGCCGTTCGCGCGGCGCCGTCGGCAGACACGGTGATCGCCAACATCGATCTGGCGAAGCCCTTTGCGGCACGGTCGGAATGGCGATTGATCGCGACCCAGGGGCCACAGGTCACCGACCCGATCTTCGGCGAAGGAACCGTGCCTGGCTCGGTTGTTCTATGCCTGGAGAAGAGCAGCGCAGGTCCCTGCGATCCGGGCATAGCGGCCATGCCGCAGACGCCGGCTGGCGTGACCAGCGGGTGGGACGCGCACTACCTGGACGTTTCGAAGGTCGTTTATCCGCGCGGTCCGTCGGCCCCGCCCCTCCTCATGCTGCGCACTGCCAGCCTGCACAGCGGCGATGGCGATCAGGCGGTCTTCACGCAACTGTTCGCCTACCGGCGAGCTTCGGATCGGTTCGCCCAGATTTACGGCCACTTGACGGGGCGCAACAACAATCAGGAGGTGCGCTTCATCGAGGCCGCTGGAGGGCAGTATCGTCTCGGCCGAACCGACCGACGACAGGCCTTACAGGTTCTGGGTTTCGGTCAGCAAGCTCACCTCGAGCTACACCTATGGGCAGGTCCTGCGCTACCGCAGCGCGACGCGCTACGGCGACGGAAACCCCCTGGCCGTGATCGACTCGGAGATGCCGAACATCGAGAGCCGGCTTGGTCTGTGGCGGCCCGGCTCACCAATGCCGCTTCCCGCTGGTCCGTGTCCGAAACCGCGACTGACCGGCATGGAGCTTTGGTGCAACTGAGCAGAGTGGCCGCGCCTGACCTAGAGTGAATGTTGCGGCCCCTCCCCCCAAGCGCGTAGCATTAGCCGGTGAACGAAGGACGGGCGCCAAGCAACGCCCGCCCTGCAAGTCTTTAGGGAAACGCCATGGCCAACGCAGCCCAAATCGAAAAGCCGTCCTATCTCGGACTCCTGAACGCCATCTCGCTCGCCGAGACCAACGCCGGCCACTACCTGCGGGCCTGGGCGGACGCGACGCCGGACGAGGACCTGGCCTGCACCCTCAGGCTGGTCGCGGCGCGGGAAACCAGCCACGGCGACCTGTTCTGCCGCCGCCTCGCCGAACTCGGCTACGACCTGCGCACGAGGCCCGATCCCGTCGCCGCCCGCCGGCTGGCCCAGGTCGCGGACCCCGAGATCAGCGATATCGAGAAGATCGGCGAAGAGCGCGAGGAGCGGGGCGATCCGTTCCGCGAGATCAACCGCCAGCTCGCCGAGGGCGCGTTCGACCCGATGACCGCAAACATGCTCACCTGGTACATCGCCGAGGAGCGCGATAGCGGGCGTCGGCTGCGCGAGGCCTACGCCTGCGTGCGCGAGAAGGCGAGCGGCGGGCGGCGCGGCCGGGCGCGCATGAACGGCCATGCCGAGGAGTCGGGCCCGAGCGCCGACGCCCAGGCGATCATGGCATGCATGAGCGAAGGGTTTGCGCGACTCGAAAAGTCATTCGAGAAGCTCGCGAAGGCGGTAAAGTAGGACCGTTCAGCACCGGGGGACGATGACAGAGGAACCATGGCCGAACCGCCGCTCCCCGGACTCTTCCAGCTCACGCCCTTAAACCCGGACTTCCAGGCCGACCCGCACGTGGTCCTGGACGACCTGCGCGGGCGCTGCCCAGTGCATCGCGACGAGACCGCCGGCAGCTTCATCCTGACCCGCTATGCGGACATCCGTCCGCTGGTCTCGGACCGCACTCTCTGGCGCAGTCCGTTGCGCGCCGAGGAAGCGGCGACGATGCAACGCCGCTTCGCCCAGCAGGATCTGGGTGATCTTCCGCCCGGCGAGACCACCAGCATCCTGATGCTGGACGATCCCGACCACGCTCGCATTCGCCAGCCCCTGGCGCAGGCCCTGTACGCCCGGGTGGCGAAGTTCCGACCGCAGGTCGAACGGATCGTCGACGAGACGTTGGACGCGATCGACGCGTCCAAGCCGTTCGACCTGATGACCAGCTTCTGCATACCCATCCCGATCGACGTCATCGCCTCTATCCTCGGCGTCGCCCACAGCCGGCTGGCCGAGTTCCGCCGCTGGTCTGAGGCTGTGATCCAGGGCCTGAACCCCTTCATAACCGAAGAGGCGCGCGTGGAGATGGAGGCGGCGAACGAGGCCCTCTTCGCCTACTTCGACGAGACCTTCCAGGCCCGCCGCGCCGACCCCCAGGACGACCTGATCAGCGACATGACCAGGTTGCAGGCCGATGGAGCGGCGCTTTCCAACACAGAACTGCAGATCAACCTGGCCGCACTGCTGATCGGCGGCAACCTGACCACGACCGACCTCATCGGCAACGGCGTGCGCCAGCTGCTGCTGAATCCGGAGCAGTTGGCGAAGCTCAAGGCCGACCCGGCCATCGTGAAGGATGTCGTCGAGGAGATTCTGCGCTTCGAACCGCCGGTCGACATCACCGGCCGTATCGCCTCGCGCGACATGGAGGTCGGCGGCTGCCCGGTGAAGATCAGCCAGAGTCTGATGTTCTCGCTGCGTGCGGCCAATCGCGACCCCGAAGTATTCGAGAACCCGCACAAGTTCGACGTCAGCCGCGAGCACAAGCCGCATGTGGCGTTCGGAGGCGGCGCCCACATGTGCATCGGCGCGCCGCTTGCCAGGCTCGAGGCCCAGGTCGCGCTCGTGAAGCTGTTCGAACGGTTCCCGAACCTGCACTTGGCCGAACCGGACGCCCCGCCCACGTGGCGCACCCTGCCCTTCTTCCGCGGCCTGGAGCGCCTTGACCTCGTCGCCTAGCGCGTACGGGCCCCCCAGCCGTCTTAGCGCTTTCTTCGTATGACGCCCGGATGATGCCCGCCAACGAGGTGGTGGGAAGTCTGAATGTCAGGGCGCGCGCTCTTCGATCTGGAAGCGCCGGCTGTTGAATCGTCGCGGGCGCCGCCGAGCGAGACGTCCACGCGCCTCTTGGTCACGATCGTCAATCCCACGCCGGAAGCCGCAGTCGAACTGGCCGCCTTCGTCCGCGACGCGCTTCCGGGCGAGAATGTCGTCGCCGCCCCGCGCGCCGCCGAAGCCCTGGTGCAGGCGCAAGCGGCGGACCGGGCCGGCCATGCGCCGGGCGTGTTCATCTTCGATTTCCGCGGCCGCACCGTCGGCGACCTCGCCGGTCAGGTGCGGCAAGTGCGCAAGGGCTATCCCCGCGCCGAGCTCGTCGTCATCGCAGACCCGGCGAGCACGGCGGCATTTGCCGCCTGCGTGCAGGTCACCGGCACGCCGGAGACGCTGACCTTCCTCTTGGCGCCCTTGCACGCGCTCGAGGCAGTCAGGACCTTCCGCGCCGTGGTCGAGCGCTACCGGACGACGAGCGCGGCTTCCACCGCCCTCTCCGAGCGCGAGCGCGCCATCGAGCAGCTTGAGACCGAGGCGCGGGAGCTGAAGGCGCGGCTCGACATCGCCCTGCACGCGGCGCGCCACGACGGTCTGACCGGCATCCTCAACCGCGCCGGCTTCGTCGACGAGCTGGCCGCGCGGCTGACACGGCGCGCCCAGCGGCAGACCGTCTTCCTGATCGACCTCGATCGCTTCAAGTCGGTGAACGACACCCTCGGCCACGACGCCGGCGACGATCTCGTGCGCAAGATCTGCGCGGCGATGTCAGCGATCGTCTCTGCGGGCGACGTCTTGGCCAGGCTGGGCGGCGACGAGTTCGGCATCATCGTCGAGGGCATGACCGACGTCGGCGTCGACGAATTCTGCGGGCTGATCCTGCGCGTCTGCGCCCAGAGCCGCCGCGTGTTCGGCCACGAAGTGCAGGTCTCGGCTTCGATCGGCGTGGCGCACCAGGGCGAGAACCCGAGCCAAGGCGAGCTGATGCGCAAGGCGGACCTCGCGCTCTATGCCGCCAAGCGGGAGGGCCGGAACCGCTTCCGCATCTACGACACCGCGATTGACAAGGCGGCCAAGCACCGGCTGCGCATCGAGAGCGGCCTCGAGCGGGCGATGAACACCAGCCAGCTTACGATGGCCTACCAGCCGATCGTGAAGGCAGACACGGGCGCGATCCAGGGCTTCGAGGCGCTGATCCGCTGGAACAGCCCGGAACACGGCGCGATCTCGCCGGCCGATTTCGTGCCCGTCGCCGAGGAGACGGGGCTGATCCTGCAGCTCGGCGACTGGATCACCCGCCAAGCGCTGAAGGACTGCCGGCGCTGGGGCGGGCCTTATGTCTCCGTGAACCTCTCGGCGCGCCAGTTCCTGCGCCACAACGTCGCCGAACGCATCCTGCAATACGCCGCGGACGCCGACCTGCCGCCCGACCGCATCCAGATCGAGCTGACCGAGACGGCGATCATCGACGACGTCGAACGCGCCGACCAGAACCTCAACATCCTGCGCTCGGCCGGCGTGCGGGTTGCGCTGGACGACTTCGGCACCGGCTATTCGAGCCTCGTCTACCTCAACCAGTTCGCCATCGACTGCATCAAGATCGACAAGTCGTTCGTCGATAACATCACCCGCGACCGCCAGTCGGCGGTCATCGTCGCCTCGGTGGCCAAGCTCGCCGCCTCGCTGGGCATGAGCGTGGTCGCTGAAGGCGTCGAGACCGACGACCAGCGTCACGCTCTCATCGTCGCCGGCTGCGGCGCCTTGCAGGGCTACCACTTCGGCAAGCCGATGAGCACGCAGGAGGTGACACAGCTCCTCGCGGGCGCCGCGGACCCAGTGCAACCCCCCACCGAGCAGACCGCCTCGCGTTTCCTGGCCACGGCCTACGACGGCCGCTGAGTGCATTGGCGCCGAGCCTGGGCGCGTGGTTAGACTCCCGCGGGCCAGGGAGGAAAATCATGCGCCGGGAGCTTCTTCACCGCGGGTTGGCGTTTTGCGCTGCGCTCGCCGTCTCGGTCATGAGCGTAGCGAACGCGCGCGCTCAGCCGGCGCCGCCCGCGCCGCCACCCTACGGCGAGCCGCACGGGACGGACTTCGTCATTCGCGACTTCCACTTCCGCTCCGGCGAGAGCCTGGCGGAGCTGCGCATCCACTACTCGACCTTCGGCGCGCCGCACCGAGACGCGAGCGGGCGCATCGACAACGCGGTCCTGATCCTGCACGGCACGGGCGGGGCCGGAACCTCGCTGATCCGGCCGCAGTTCGCCGGCGAGCTGTTCGGACCCGGCCAGCTGCTCGACGACTCCAAGTATTTCATCATCCTGCCGGACGGGATCGGGCATGGGAAATCGTCAAAGCCCAGTGACGGGCTGCGCATGCGCTTTCCGCATTACGGCTACGCCGACATGGTCGAGGCGCAGCACCGCCTGGTGCTGGAAGGCCTGGGCATCAGCCGCCTTCGGCTGATCATGGGCACGTCGATGGGCTGCATGCAGGCCTTCATGTGGGCCGAGGAATGGCCCGACGCGATGGACGCGATCCAGCCGATGGCCTGCCTGCCGGTGCGCATCGTCGGTCGCAACCGGCTCTGGCGGCGG
>JGI12269J14319_10000543_pt1 | contig 36132 bp, 32 predicted proteins | sample PeaSoiSIISIP2007_FD_14319 | JGI IMG/M metagenome (IMG submission 14319)
AATTGCTTCAGGGGTGATCTATGCGAAAGAGAATCACGGCTCGGCTGATTACCGGCATGGCGCTGTTTGGAATATCTCATTCCGCGCTCGCGCACCATGGTCGCGCAAGTTATGACGCAACGAGGGTTTTTACCATCATGGGAACTGTTTCCGCCTTCCAGTTTTCAAATCCGCACGCGCAGCTCTTTCTGGACGTGAAGGACGGCAAAGGCAAGATCGAAAAATGGGTTGGGGAAGGCACGAGCCCGAACATGCTCGTTCGGGAAGGCTGGGACAGAAAGACCATCAAGCCCGGGGACCAGATTACAGCGACCGGGCATCCCGCGCGCGACGGCTCAAATAACATGCGGATCGAGAAAATTGTTCTGCCCAATGGCAGGGAACTGACGTTTGAAGGGCCGGGCGGAACGTAACCCGGGTTGAATGGCCAGGCAGGCGGCAAAGCTACAACTTGTTGCAGAAGAGACCCCGCAAATTTGAATCGTGGAGAGGCTCTAAAAAATGCAATTCATTATTTCGATTTGTCAATGGCTGGAGCAAACAATGGTGGGCACGTCCATTCGGGAATCCTTATGGCTGTTTCCGGTTATCGAGACGGTTCATATTTTCGGAATCATCTTGCTCGTAGGCGCCACTTCGATTCTGGACCTGCGCCTGATGGGATTGACGTTTCGCGACGAGCCGGTTTCCAAGCTGGCGCGGCGGTTTCTCCCCTGGGCCTGGGCGGGCTTTCTCATTCAAGTCACCACGGGTCTCCTGCTGTTCTCCTCCGAGGCCACCAAGATGTACGGGAATCTCGGGTTCGACATCAAAATGCTGCTGATCCTTGTCGCGGGGATCAATGCATTCGTATTCCACGAGATTGCCTATCAGAGTGTGGGCAAGTGGGACAACGATCCAGTGGCGCCGATCGGTGCCCGCGCGGCGGGATTGATTTCGATCCTGTTGTGGTTCGGCATCGTCGCCGCGGGCCGTTGGATCGCTTACGTGTAACGCGGCGAGGCGGAAATTCTTAAAAAACACCGGGTGTGACTTGCGTCACCGAACGCGACACCTCAGGGCCATATAGTGTGCGACACTGCAAGCGCTGGAGGTGCTTCATGAGAAGCAAGGTATTTAGTCTCCTTGTGGTGGCCGCTGGTTTTGCGCTGGCTTCGAGTTCGATCTCTGCGCACCACGGCGTTACGAACTACGACATGAAGAAAACGATTGTGCTGACGGGAACGATAACCGCTTTCGACTGGTCCAATCCCCATTGTCTGGCCTATCTGGATGTAACAGATGACAAAGGCCGTGTCAGGCATTGGACTCTTGAAATGGCTTCGACGTTTACCATGACTCATCGGGGATGGGATAAGGATACGCTGAAGCGCGGAGACGAGGTCACTATTGAAACTCACCCCGCCAGGAATGACGCTCCTATCGGCATCACTTCAGGTCCCGGATTCGCGTTGAAGGTTGTAGCCAACGGCAAAGAGACCCCATCCCGATAGGAAGCGGACCCGCAATTGTGTGGATGGCTTGAGAAGTAAGCAACAAGGAAGTAGCCGGTTAAAGAACTTCCAGGAGAGAGCAGGAATGGATTTAAGCCCGCACTTGGAAAGAGTCGGCTGCAATTTTCCGTACTGTAAATTATTTTGCTCGCTGCCCCTAAATACGCGACGCTCCCCCCTTCTACTGACGCTGGCGCTGATCTCCTGTTTTGCGATTGTCGCGCGGGCGGACACTGTAGGAAGCATTTCGGGGACGGTAACGGACCAAACGGGAGCCGTGATTCCGGACACCACGGTTACCGCGCTCAACCTTGACACTACGGTTGTTCAGACCACCAAGACGAATGCCAATGGATTTTACAATTTCACGGCCCTGCCCGTAGGGCGTTACGAGATCGAAATTCTCCGCGAGGGATTCAGTCCGTACAAGCGCACTGGCCTGGTCATCGACGTAAATTCGCAGCTCCGTGCGGACATAACCCTTTCGATGGGAGCGCAATCGGAGGAAGTCGTGGTCTCCGAGACTGCGGTGAATGTGGAAACTGTCGACACAAATTTGGGCGACGTAGTGTCCGGTACGCAAATTGTCACCATTCCATTGAACGGGCGCAGTTACACGGATTTGCTGTCGATTCAACCGGGCGTCAGTCCTGTAACATCGCTGACACCGACCTCCGTGATTATGTCGGGGGTCACGGGAACAATTAATCCTTCCGGCGATCTGAATCCGGGAAACGTTTCGATTAACGGGCAGCGCGAATCCTCGAATGGTTTTTTTGTGAACGGACTTGATGTGAAGGAGTACATGAACGGCGGCACGTCGATTATTCCCAACCTGGATTCCATCTCGGAATTCCGGCTTCTGACCGACAACTTCGATCCCGAATACGGCAATTACAACGGCGGCCTGATCAACGTGGTAACGAAGTCAGGGGGCGACTCTATTCATGGAGACGTGTTTGAGTTCTTGCGAAACACGTCCCTTGATGCCAAGAATTACTTCGCGGATACTCGCAGCGTGTTCCGACAAAACCAGTTTGGCGGCACAGTTGGCGGGCCAATCAAGAAGCAAAAGGTGTTCTTTTTTGGCGACTACCAGGGAACACGAACCAATCAAGGCATAACGTCGCCTGTCATCTCTGTCCCTTCCATTGCAGACCGCCAGGGCAACCTGATGGATATAGCCTCTTCCCTGACTGGAACGGTGGATACTGCGGGTAGAGCGGCTTATTTGGACAACGAGTTTGGATACGCTCCCAATACAGTTCTTGTCGGGGAGCCGTACTACACGCCCGGCTGTACTAATACGTCGCAGTGTGTGCTTCCGAACGCCACGATTCCGACAAGCGCGTGGTCCGCGCCAGCCAAGAACTTACTGCAATACATTCCCAAGCCCAGTAATACTTCGAACAACACTTTTTCTACTTCCGCCTTTTCTCAGACGGTAAGGGACGACAAGGGTTCCGGGCGAATCGATGCCAATACCAGATGGGGGCAGATTTACGGCTACTATTTCATAGACAATTACCGGCTGGATAATCCGTATCCTGGGGGGCAAGGCGGGGCAAGTGTTCCCGGGTTCGACGCCCTCACGGTCGGCCGTGCCCAGACGTACACCCTGGGCGAGACCAAGGTCTTCGGAACGAATACCGTGAATGATTTTCACATCGGGATCATTCGTAACTCCAATATTATTGGAGAACCGCATGGCGGTTTGGGAGTAACCCTGGCGTCTCAAGGGTTTTCGACGGGCCCACACTCAACGGGCATTGATGTACAGGCTCCTCAGTATGAAGGCGTCATGAATCTGGTGTTTCCTTCGTTTGTCATGGGCGTGCCGGTCACGAATACCAACCAATGGAACAATACACTTTACGGTGGCGATACGTTTTCCAAGGTCATTGGAAATCATTCGGTCAAGTTCGGCGGACAGTTTCACCTTGATCAGGTCAACGAGCATCCCAATGCGACTTTCAACGGAACATTCAACTTTGCCAACCAAAATTCGGAAACGGGTTCGGCCTTCGCCGATTTCCTCTTAGGGGTTCCCAGCCAATACACGCAGTCTACCGGCCAATCCTTCTACCTTCGAAACCGGTACGTTGGGGCATTCGTAGAGGATAGCTGGCGAGTGCGAAGCGGCCTGACGCTTAATTACGGCGTGCGGTGGGATGTAATCAGGCCATGGTCCGAGAAATACAATAACATTCAGACGGTTGTGCCGGGCGCGCAGTCGGTTCTCTATCCGAATGCAATCCCAGGATTGCTGGTGCCCGGCGATCCCGGGATTCCTTCCACTCTGTCGCCTACCAAATACGATAAGTTCGCTCCGAGAATCGGCATGGCGTACGCGCCGAAATTCGATCATGGAATTTTGAGGACCATCTTTGGAAAGGATGGAGACAGCAGTATTCGGGCCAGCTTCGGAATGTTCTACACGGCTTTTCCAGGCCTGTCGGCGGGAGTCATGTATTCCGTGCCTCCCTTTGGATACAACTATCTGAGCCCCCAGGCGCCCCTCTTTGCGACACCGTTTGTCAACGCCGCGGACCCAAGCGGCGCGCCTAACACCAACCCGTATCCAATCGTTTTTCCACCGCACAGCGTTTCAGCCAGCAACCCGTACAACGCATTCGATTGGTCAGCGGTCACTCCCATCAGCGCCGATCCCTACTTTTATTATCGCAATACCGTGCCGTACATCGAGAACTTCATGCTATCCATTCAACGGCAAATCACCACGAGGATGCTTCTGACCGTGAGCTACGTCGGGAATCAGGGGCATCATATTCTGGTTGATCAGCCATCCAACCTCGGCAATCCCGCCCTGTGCCTAAGTCTCAGCCAATCAAGCGATGTTGCCCCGGGTTCACCCACCTGCGGGCCCTATGCGGAAGATGGCACGTTCACTTCCGCTTCCGGACAGGTTTATTACGGAACACGAAGGGGCTTGTTGGGATCGACGTACAATGGCGCAACTTTCAACGGGTCACCGACTGAGTTGTACGGGGAAGATACCGCGCAGAAAACAATCGAAAATTCGAATTACAACGCCCTGGAGACAACGCTTCGCTACTCCTGGACCCGAACCACGGTTTCACTCGCCTACACGTTCTCCAAGTCGATCGATCAGGGGTCCAATCTCGGCGAGGTGATCAACCCCAATAATCCCGCTCTCAGCCGCGCCATCTCGGCTTGGGACATGAGGCACAATTTCGTGGCGACTTACAGTTACGGCTTGCCGATGGAACGCCTCTTCCGGCGCACGAATCGGTTGACGCAGGGCTGGAGCATTTCGGGCACTACGCGGTTCAGTTCCGGATTTCCCGTCACGTTATACGATCAGTCCGATAGCTCGCTGCTTGGGTCGCTCGGCAATGGCGTCAACAATCAATTGATCGACACTCCGGTATACACGCCCGGTTCCCTGAACATCACTACAAACCCGCGTAACGGACGTTCTGAGTTCAATACCGCCCTATTTCAACCAGAGGCGCTCGGCCAAGTTGGCAACGCAGGACGCCGGTTCTTCTATGGTCCCGGTATCAACAACTTCGACATGCAACTCAGCAAGAATGTGCGCATTACGGAGTCGAAGTCCCTTGATATCCGCGTGGAAGCGTTCAACGTGTTCAACCACGCCCAGTTTTATGGCCCTTCCGCGGTGGATGGCGAGGTCGAGAACAGCACTTTCGGCCAGGTGGTCAGTGCGCAGAATCCTCGATTGATTCAGCTGGCAGCAAAGTTCTTCTTTTAAGCCGTATCCGAAACAAAGGCGCTACAGTTACGCCTCGAAACCTTCAACGTTTTCAATTACACTCAATTTTTCGGCCCGCAGGCTGTCAACGGCAACATTTCCAGCCCACTGTTCGGCGAAGTCGTGGAGGCAGCGTCGGCTCGATTGATGCAACTTGCGGTGAAATTTGCGTTCAAGTTTCAAGTTTACAGGCGGGGAATTCGCGAAGGATCCGGATCGGTGCGTGTGAAATAACATTCACCGATCCGGATTCCCTTGAGCGCTGCTAGTCTGCCGGCGGCTTCGGCGCCGGGGTAACGGGCTTTGTGAACTTCGCATCCTCGACCGGCACGTTGGCGTCAACCTGCGACCATTTGTAGGTCCGGTTTCCTTCCGCGCTCACGACACGCATGGTAAAAGGAACCTTGACTCCGCTGACGTCGCGGTAGTCTTCGTAAAAAGTATCCTCCGGGAAGGAACCGATCACGCTTTGCATGGTTGTGAAGGACCGCACGAGCAATCCGGTTTGTGCGTCGAAATTGATCCGGTCGAGGACGGGGAAGCCATCCTTGCGCGTGCCCACCACGCGGACCGTGTCGCGGTCGCCGATTTTTTCCATTGCGTCGACCTGGACGTTGGTATGGCCGTCTCTAAATTCGAGACCGGGGAACTTTTCACCAAGCTCGACCAGCATGCGCATCTCGTCGCCCGTATCTTCGCGAATGGGAGTGTTATGCCAGGCGATAGTACCGTCGTAGCCCGTCGACACAGGGGGCCTGCCCGGAAATGTAACGGAAATGACTCCTTTGGGGGCCTTGACGTAGTACTCCGCCGGAACGGTTCCCATCATCGGGGGCGGCGGAGGCCCGCCTGGAGGCCCCGGGGGCGGGGGAACAAGCATGTCAGCGGTTCCTTTAAAGGAGAGAGCAGTAATCTTGCTGACCGCGGCCTCGCCGCCGAGGGCCTGCTCGTACTTGTTGAAAACGTCTGCCACCGACGGAAGCGGTGCGGCCGGAGCGGCGGCAGGTTTCGCCGCCGGGGCCGGGCCTGACATTACCGTTGCAGGCGCTTTGCTCGGCGACATGCCGGGTTCGAGATTCGAGAAGTTCTTGAGGGCCAGGGTTGGGAAAATTTCCATGGCACTCGGCTCGGTGGGCGCCTTATCGCCAGTCAGCAACAGCGTTGACGCGGCCTTGGCCGCGCCGCGATGGCAGGTGTAGCACGTCACTTCGCGCTTGGCATCAAATACGGTGTTGTTCAGAGCCATGGTCATCTGGATCATGCTCCGCGCCACGTGTTTTTCGCGCTTGTCTTCGGCATCAAAATGGCCGATCACGTGACAATAGCCGCAACCAACCCCAAGCGCCGTTGTGATGTATTCCATCGCGGGGTGAACCTGGTCGGCCGGAATGCCTTTGAGCGCTTCGATTTTTTTATAGAACTGATCGGCGGTTTTGCCCTTCATGTCGGCCGCGAGCGGCGCCGGCGCCGGAGGACCCGCCGCCGGAGCTTGTGCGTGCAGGCTCGGCGCGCTCATGCCGAGCGCGACGATGGTCATTGCCAGCATTCCCACGATCCCGGAAACATCGCGCACACAGAATTTCTTGTTCATACTTTTTTGGTTATCCTCTCGCTGATTTTTGTTTTTGGGCCAAGATTTCACTTCCGTGATGGCGCGCCCCTTGTAAAGAGCTGTTCTTCACACACACGCAGTTTGAACGGAATTGTTCAACCTGGTGGATCGGATGTGGGCCTAATCCTAAGTCATTGCGCGCCTTAAAAGCAATGAGCGAACAGAAAGGCATCACCCGTGCGAAGCCTGGTTCCAGCCCATGAAAAATTCTGGCTAGTGACACAGGAGCCCGTTTGGGACTACTCTCTGACAACGATAGTTGCCCTGGAGGGACGCACATGAAAATTCGCGCGGAAATTTTTGGGTGGTTTCACTCAGTCATTTTGCGGTTTGGACTTGCAGCGCTTGTCTGCGCCGCGTTTGCAAATATGCCGGCGTCGGCTGCGGATTGCAGCGCAACGGCCCTCAGCGCCCTTGGCGTTTCCAGCATGACGATTGCTTCCGCGACGGTCGTGCCCGCGGCCGAGCCCAACCCTGAGTATTGCGACGTGAAAGGTTCCGTTGCCACTTCCGGAGACGGCGCCGATCCCGGGTCCGCAAATTTCGAGATCATGCTTCCAGCCAACTGGAACCAGAAATTCGTCTTCCGCGGAGTCGGCGGCCTGGCAGGTTCTCTCATCACTTCGGCGAATCCTGCCGATCAGGCTGTGTTCCTCGCGAGAGGTTACGCCACCGCGATTACGGATACGGGCCACCTCGTGGCCAACCCGACGTGGGAATACACCGCGCCGGGCTCGCCCGACATGCCGAAAATCGTTGACTACTTCTTCCGCGCCGTCCATGACGTGACGCTCGCCGCGAAACAGCTCGTCAAGAATTACTACCGCGCGGAGACGATTCGGCGATCGTACTTCGACGGCTGCTCCAATGGCGGCAAGATGGGCCTCATCGAGGCGGTGCGCTTTCCGAGCGACTACGACGGAATCATTTCCGGGTCGCCCTGGCTCGATCCCGTCGGCACATCGCTGTGGTCTCTAAAAAATACAAAAGCGTTGCTCGACGGCTACATTCCTCCCGCGAAATTCCAGGCGGTCAACGCCGCGATCCTGAAGCAGTGTGACAAGGTGGACGGCATCGCCGACGGCCTCATCCAGAATCCCGCAAAGTGCACGTTCCAGCCGGACGCGCTGGTTCCCGAAACCCTCACCCAGAAGCAAGCCGACGCGCTCAAGCTGATCATGAGTCCTGTCCGCGACGAGCAGGGTAAATTGATTTATCCCGGAGCGTCCGTGGGCAACCTGGGGCAGGACAACATGACGGTTCGCGGGCCAACGAATTATCTTGAAACGCCGCCCGCCGATCCTAAAGCCGCCAGGCCCTGGGGCGACGCCGCGCTGCCGGCAAATTGGTCCCTCGCCCAGAACATTCTGATGAAACTTGCTTACTACGATGCGGACAAGGACATGAACAACACGATCGAGAAGAACGGCGTAGTGAACAGCGATGCGTTGAATCTCGTGTACACACGCCTCGCCGCCGACGTTCCCGACGATCCATCGGCATACGGCGCCTATTTCGCAAAAGGCGGGAAGCTGCTGATCTACCACGGATACGACGACTTGGTCATCTCTCCCTACAGCAGCATCTGGTTCTACGAAGACCTCGCGCAAGAAAATGGAGGCTACGAAAAAGTCCAGCAGAACGCGCGCCTCTTCATGGTGCCCGGGATGCAGCACTGCGTCGGCGGCGCGGGGCCAAACTCGTTTGACACTTTGAGCGCCCTCGAACAATGGGTGGAAAAGGGAATCGCCCCCGACGCGATCCCCGCGACGCATTCGACAAACAACACAGTGGATCGCACCATGCCGCTCTGCAAGTTTCCCGAGAAAGCTCACTATAAGGGAAGCGGCAATCCCAATAGCGTTTCGAGTTGGTCTTGCCCGCAAAACGACAAGTCGCTATTAGCGGTCGGTCCCAACGGCGTCCAGGCTGGAGTGAGCGCAGCCGTTCCCGCGCGCGTCAGCGCCCCTGCAAAGCAGGCTTTGAGGAGTGGCAATTGAGATGAGCGGATCGCGGTAGGTTTATGTAGGACCGGCTTCAGTCTGTCGCTTTTGCGCCTGAGAAATTTAAACTGGCAGGTTGAACAGGCTGCGGACAAAGTAGTTTATTTTTGTCATTCCGAGCGAAGCGAGGAATCTCTCTTGGATTTCGCCCCATGAAAAAAAGAGAGATTCCTCGCTTCGCTCGGAATGACAAGAGGAGTGGGGCCTTTTTCCCGCAGCCTGTGAAGGTCGTCCAACTCTGGCCAACGAAAAGGTTTTGAGATTTTCCTCAGCAAGTATCGCTCAGCCTACTTGCTGCCCTCCGATTTCTTTTGCATGTCACCGTACGTAACATTGTCCGCGCACACCATTTCTCCAAGATTCCAGTCCGGCTTCAGTTCGTAGGTTGCGTGCCCTCCCCAAGGTTTGGTGTACGCCTTTGGATCATCGATCGTAGTGTCGATCGTCAACGTGTCATGATTTACGCGCCGCAAGCGCTCCACAACATGCAGATCCTCGGTGTGCGGGTGGCCATCGTTGTCGAGCCAGGTCTTGTCGTTAAAACCCACAGTGTCCACGACGAGCGTATCCCCCTCCCACCTGCCGATCGAGTCGCCCATCCAAGACGGGTTCAAGTCCTTGGGATGCTGTCGCCCATCGGTGTAGATATTGCGCACAAAATGGTCGTACTCGAAGAGCATCAACACACGGCCGGGGATATTCGCAATTTCCACCGGTTCGCCACGAATGAGATAGATCCTCGGCACACCCGGTGGAAAACATTGCAAGATGGGATCGTTTGACTCTCCTATGGAAACTGAGTTGGGCCCGACGTTGGGCTTGTTGGCCTTGAATTTCTCTTCGGCCCAGGGAGTCATCGGCGGCTTCTCGTTGCTGATGGAAAACGCGAGCTCATAAATGGTGTACTTGCGAGTCTTGTCGGGAGCGCGCCGCGATCGCCGCCAAACTCCCGACAGGTCCGCAGGCGGAGCCGCCGCCCTGGCTTTCGTTGCACCTGAATTAGCGGTCTGACCGAAAGTCGCGGGCGAGTATGCGAGCGTAGCGGCTACCACTGCAAGCATTAATCCCAGTAAGCAATTGCGCATACCTGAAACTCCCTCGGAGGTCGCTACTCCGCGTAATCCTCGCCGCGATCCATCACGGTTTCCTTGCCATTCGGAAACACGACCTTGCGGAGGCGTATGATTTTCGCGCCGCTCTTCGCGACGTTGCCCACAAACGTGATCTGGTCCCCGGGCTTGAATAAAGTTTTGTTCCATCCAAGCCGGGACATGGTGGTCAGGCTTGGCGCTTCGGCGGTCCATTTTTCGACTTTGCCGTCAGCTCCCTTTACATCGAACCAAATTTCCGTATGCGGATTCATGAATTGAAAATCGGTGACGGTGCCCTTGTACGTGGTCAATTTCGTGTCGTATACCGACGACCCGTGGTGCGCCGCCACCGAAGCGGACAACAGGGCCAGACCGATCGTCACCGCCAGAAAATGGAAAGCCTTGCCTTTCATGGATCACCTCGCGATTGTCGCGAATATCCCATTGCCATCCCATTGTGTCAACGCAAAACCATCCGTCTCAAATTCAATGACTCGGAGACGGCGCCCAGATCGCCTGCCCTATTTTACTTTTTGACGTATTTCTTTAAATCCATGGGGCCGACTTCGGCTCCATACACGTTGCCCTGATGGTCCACCGCAACGCCCTCTGCCGCGCTGGACGCACCCTTCGGCGCCGGATCCGGGATGAAGGCCGTTACTTTGCCGTCTTTGGCGCTGCCGATCCGAATGCCCCTCCTGCATCCCGGGTTATATCCGTAGCCCGGCTTGTCGGTGGACTCCGAGTCAGCCACATACATAGTGTCGTCCTTGTCGATGAAAATCCCGCTCGGCCGGCCAAACTGCTTCCACTCAGCGAGGAACTTGCCATCCTGGTCGAAGATCTGGATGCGGTTGTTGGAACGGTCGCCGACAAAGAGCCGCCCCTTGGAATCGAAGGCCAGCGTGTGAGGCACTTCAAATTCGCCGGGAGCCGATCCTAGCTTCCCCCACTCCTTGATGAATTTCCCATCCTTTGAGAACTTCAAAATGCGCGCGTTGACCTGCGAATTCGGCGGAGAACCATGGCCGTCCGCTACAAAAATGTCGCCATTCGGAGCCACTATTACAGCCGAAGGCCGGTTGAATGTGTCCGGAGTATTGCCGGGGACGCCGGCCTTGCCGAGCGTCATCAAAACTTTTCCGTCGGGGCTGAACTTGAAAATCTGGTGGCCCTTTCCGTGTTTGCCTACGTCGTCACTGGTGGCGATTCCTCCGACTCCGTCGGTCACCCAGACGTTTCCTTCTTTTTCCGCGAAGATGCCGTGTGGAAGTATGAACATTCCCGCGCCAAAATTTTTCAGAAGTTTGCCTGAAGGTTCAAACTCGAGGATTGGAGCAAGGTTTGAGTCCGCGCAACTATTTGCGCCACATCGGTCATAGGTCCAAATGTTGCCGTCAGGACCGATCGTGACGCCCGAGGTCGATCCCCACTTCCTGCCGTCGGGCAGTTGCGCCCAGTTGGTGACAGTCCTATACGGATTGGGCAGATCGTTCGGAGGGGGATAGCTTGCCTGAGCCCGCGCATTCACACCAGAAATTGCCAGGATCGCGATGCCCACTGCCAGCTCGAATCTTACGACGCTTCGATGTCGCATGATCGTTCCTCCCTCAAAAATTGCTGATGTCTGATTCGTTGCGTGGATTCTATCACTCGGTAAGCGAGTTTCCAGCCCAGTTGAGCCACAGTTGAAAGCAAACATCCGGCAGCCTACAATCTGCGCTTTATCCTGGTTCCGGCCGACAAGGGGAGCTTGATGAACAGGTTACTCACGAAAGCGCTCTACTCGTGCTTTCTGTGCGCCGCCGCGCTGTGCGTGTTCTCCCTCCCCGTTTCCGGCCAGACCCCCGCGGAAATTCAGACCATCGCTAATCGGACTGCCGAGCGTGTTGCAAAGACTCGCCAGCTCCACCTCTTCGTGGCAGGCCTTCAGGAATGTAAGTTGGACCCTGAGGTTTGCACCTTGTTCGAGGCATCCATACGTGACGATCTTGAGAAAATAATTCCCGGCGCCCGCTTCATTAAGCGAGAAAGCGTCATCAACATACTCGAAGGCAGAGGCTTCATCGCGCTCGATGCGTACTTTCCCGATGTCCTGAAAGCAGTGGCAACTTCGGCGGGCGCCGATATTCTGGTGACCGATTCCCTGCAATGGCAAAGCGATGGCTACGAGTTAACCAGCGAAGTTTACGACGCCGTTCAAGGGAAGAAGCTCGAACAATTCCGGGCCATGATTCCACGGCCAGTGCCCGATTCCGGCGGAGAACCCCTCGTAATCAAGGATCCAGAAAGCGGAGCCTCCGTAATCATCTTCAGAGGCAAGCAACCCCGCACTCCCTTTGTCGAATATCCGGCATGCGAAAAATGCCCCGACGCTCCATATACCCCTGAAGCGCGAGCCGATAGAATTCAGGGTCGCGTCCTCCTTTTGCTGACCGTAACGGAACAGGGGACAGCCCAGCAGATTGGTGTAATCGATGGTCTTGGCGACGGCCTAACGGAACAAGCGCTGGAAGCGGTCCAAAACTGGCACTTCAAGCCGGCGAGAGGAAAAGACGGGAAGCCCTTCGCCACGCGAATGCCGGTCGAAGTGACATTTCGCCTACAATGAATGGCACGGGAGCGCAAGCCATTGAGATCGCCAAACTCAATGTCATTCAACGCGGAATTCTCTCTATTTGCTCTCGATATTGATTGCGTAGTAGCCGACTGTCTTCGTTGAAATTTCTTTCCACCAGTGCGGCGTCTTCGCCGGAATGGTAATGACGTCGCCCTTGCTCAAGTGGAAGGTCTGTCCGCCTTCGATCGAAGTGCCCGTCATCTGCTCGGGGCTGGTTCGCTTGGCGCCGACCATCGTTCCGCCCACGATAAACGTGGCTTCTCCATCGACCATGATGAAGATGTGGTTGGTATGCTCATGATATTCGACTGCGCCCGCACCCCGGCGATTGGCCAGCACGATGAGGCCCGGGTCGCTCACGATCGGGCCCCCTTTGGCCATCACAGCCGCGGCCTGATCGTGGGGGATATAGTGAACGGCCGCCGGGACGCCTTCTTCTGTGGAGGCCGCGGAAGCGGTGAACAAAACAAACATCGCGAACAACGCGGCTTTCGCGAACGGATTTTTCATTTAGTCCTCTTCTCAAATCGAATTTGTTTCAGTTTACTGTGCGCCGCCAACCGGCCGCAGCACATGCATCGTCATCAACACGAGCGCTCCGCCCGCGGGTTTGAACTGGTGTGGCGTGCCCTCGGGAATGATCGCAAAATCTCCCTTGTTGATGGTTTGCGCCTTTCCACCGTCAATCGACGTGCCCGAAAGGTTCGCATCGTTTGTGCGCTTTTCACCCACAACTTTTCCGCCGGTGGTTAGCGTCCCGCTTCCGTCTATCACGTATACCAATTCCGCTTCTTTTTCGTGGACAGCCACCGCCCCCTCGACGGGCCGGTATTCAAGATTCGTCACGTACGGCGCGAGGGAAAGGATGTGTTCGGCGGCCATGACCTGACCTTCCTTGCGTTCGGCCTTCGCTTTCGAGAGCAGCGCCTGCACATCCGCGGCGGACGTGAATGTCTTCATCATTGCAGCATCGGTCTGTGCGGCTGGGGCCTGGGGCAGCGCGGTTGACGCCGATGGCGTGACTGCCGGAGACGCGACCGGGCGCCCAGCCATCACCACCACCGCCGCAACCAGTGCCAGTACGATACTTATTCCAAGAGTGCGCATCTGTAGCTCTCCTTAACGGAATTTCCGTTTGGACTTTCCGGATGGGCACACTTATACACCCGAGGGCCCTCTGCGTGAACTCAAAATGATTTTCATCTCAAATCTCCCGGGGAGCTCCGTTGTAGGGAATTGAGAAAAGCTTTGGAATTCCATGGAATTGGTGTACGAACTGGCCGTCCGAGCGTACTATCTCACGTGGTTCTCATCATAGACCGGTCGAGTTTCCGAACCAAGACGCGGAGAATTGCATGACAAAAATGTTGGCACATTGGGTCTTGAGCGCGCTGTGCTTGCTGCTGGTAGCGCATTTTGTCCCGGGATTCTTCGTGAGGGGATTCGGGACGGCGCTGATCGCGGCGGTGGTCATCGGCCTGGTCAACGGCACGATTGGCATGCTCCTGAAAATTATTACGTTTCCTCTCACCATCGTCACCTTCGGCATCTTCTGGCTGCTCATTAACGCTCTGATGCTGAAGTTCGCGGCGCTGTTCGTACCCGGATTCGAGGTGCGCGGCTTATGGCCGGCGTTCTGGGGAGGGCTAATTCTGAGCCTTCTGAACATGACCATCAGGCAGCTTCTAAAGAATCGCGACGAGTAACCCAACTTGTTCCCGATAATCCATCTTTCCGGGTGACGTAACCGAGCCGGTTTTCTTTGTTTATGTGCTCCGTGCAAACAGCGATATCATCGTCAATGGCTTTGATTTTCAGGGTTAGGACCACGTCACTCGGACATTTCTCAAAATCTCTAAACAGTGGGCGACGCTTTTTCTTCAATTCTTCCCGCTTGCTCTTCCAAACGCTTGTATTCGGTAACATGACAGGAACCTCCCAACCTAAATGTTTGACGCTGTATGGCTTATGAGTACGTCCCAATATTCGACTCATCACGGCCTAGCTAAAATGTGCGTCAATTAAATTTCGGACCCAGCGAACTTTCAGGAGACGGCTAGGCTTACTGCCAGAGGCGAAGGACGCCCTCGGTTTTCAGTAGTCTTCCACGGGCTTGCGGCTAAACGGGGATTTCGGCGTTCGAGGCGCGTGGGCGCTGCGGTAATCCTCGAGCTCCGCGTTGGTGATGGCGTAGTGAGTGTCCGGCGGATGGTTCGCGTACGTGGCCAGCTCGCGGCGGAGCTTGCGCGAGCAAACGTCCGGGGCATCTTGAATGCGTAGCAATCGTTCATTGAAGGCTTCGGTCGGAATCGTCAGCGTGAATTCGCGCGGCTCGATCGAAGCCTCCCGCACGGTGAAGGTGTACTCGCGGCCCCGCGTCTTCACTTCATACCCGAGAAACTGCACAATAATTTCGTGGCTCACTTGGCGCCTGCGGCCATGGCGGGAAGAGGAACGGCTGCGACAACTTTCTTGATTTTCTTCGCGCGCCGCCGCTTGGGCGGCGTTCCTTCCGCGGCGTCGACGACCATGATGCTGGTGACGAATTTCTTCATGCCGTGAAGGTCAAAGTCGATGGAAGTGCGGTCCGAATTGGATTCGGTGACGACACCCAGGCCGTACTGGAAGTGCTTGATGTATGCGCCTTCTTCGAGAGCTTTCAAGTTGCCTCCTCGCGTGAAACACACGTGGCGTGCTAGGGCGATGGCCACAATTCAGCTGGATCGAGCCCAAAAAAATGGCCTGCAAGTGTGGACTTGCAGGCCTCCAAGAAATCTAAAGGTTTACAAGAGCAACAATCTCACCAATGTTATTTTAACACGCTGGCTCTCCACAGCCTAACGATATCCACACCTAAATTCATGCTTCCCACGCCAAATTTTCGCATGAATATACGCCTATGCGTTTGCACGTCAGCCAAAGAAAGCGGCGGGATCGTTCAGCATGTGGATCAAGAATAGCAGGAATTGCATAGCAATGTGCAGCCTCACCCGGCAAACAAAGAGGCGAAGAATTTGGTCAATTCACTGGAGAAAAGATCCAATCGAACGGCAGAATACGCAGGAGCCTTGCCTTCGATACTTTTCCGCGCCAGCCGCATCGCGGGCTATCGCAGGCAATTTCCTCTTTACCGAAGATCTTCATCGCCTCATTTTCCGAGAGCGCCGGATTGGAGATCTTCCGCTGCAAATTGATATTGTGCCCGCCCTTGGGGCACGCAAACACAATTCTGTACGCTTTACTCATAGCTTATGATAGCAGTTCACGCCGCTTTCGACCAGCACGGAAAGCGCACTTCGTTCCATTTTGGGGCATTTTTAGTGTCTCAAAACGCACTAATAGCCCTTTTGCGGTCGTTTTCCAAGGCGATTCTGCCTCATGGCGCCGCGCAGGCTATCGCTTCGGGGCGTAATCCTTGTGGAATCCATTCCGGCTATTCTTCACGGTAAAGCTGCCGTCGGGCCGCGCCGTCAGTTGGATGTAGTTCACGGCACCCTCATCGGGGACGCCGGTCGCGGCGGTTCCCCCGGTCCCTTGATTGGCTATGAATTGCTCCGGCATATTGTGATCCCCGGCATCAACGGCGTAATGCAATTGCCAGAGGTCTTCGAGTCCAGGTGACGATTTGAGCGTCTCGAAGGTGGCCACAGCGCCGCCCTTTTTCGCTCCATTGTCCATGATCGCCACGCGGGGATGCTCCGCCTGCACCAGCATCGGCTGGCTGGAGATGTCCTGCCCGTGATGCGAAACGACGTACACGTCGAGTGCGCCGATGAGGTTGTTCGGGCAAGCCAGATCGTGTTCCTTGTTCCAGGTCAGATCGCCGTAATCCCCCAAACGGAATTTGCCGAGCGAGATCACCATTCCCACCGACTGTTTGTTTTCACCTCCCACGAGCGGGTCCAGAGTTTCATCCTTCGGCACGAAATTCGTGCACAGGGGATTAGCGGCCCCCGCGCCCGGCAGCGGCTTGGTAATCGTTTCTGCGGCCGAGGAAATCACTTGAACGTCGATTCCCGGAATCGGGATTTTGTCGCCGGGCTTGGCTAGGATGTGCTGGCCCTCTCCGCGAACTTTCAAATACGCGGCGTAGGTTTGCGGGACGTTTCTGGTTTCTTCCTGGCTCGGACCATGATCGACAAAGTTCTTGATGGGGATGAGTCCGGCGAGTTCGACCACGCCGCCGGCATGGTCACCGTGATAGTGGGTCAGCACCAGGTAGTCGATTTGGCTGACGCCGGCCAGTTTCGCGATGCTGGCAATGCGCCCGGCATCGCGCGGTCCGGCCCAGCCTGTATCGACCAGCAGAGACTGGCCGCTGGGCGAAACGAACAGGGTTGATTGTCCGCCTTCCACGTCGACGAAATAAACTTCCAGCGCCTTCTTTTGCTGCGCCCACAAGATCGGCGATGCCAGGCCGATCGCAACAGCAATCGCAAGTAAAACCCTCTTGCGCATGATTCCTCCCAGGTCTCAGGTATTACACGGAATGATTGCGCGGCGGACGATTCAGAAGCAAGGTTGAACCGGCCGCAAAACGCGACACAATCCGCCGCCTTCTATTTTACTTGGATGATTTTGGCCAAAGAACGCCCTCATCCACTTTCGTCACCGGGCCCATGCCCTTGTAGACGAATTTCTGCAACCTCTGGCCGCGATACGTCTCCGCCGTGTAAATGTTGCCCTTCGAGTCTGTCGCGATGCTGTGGACGGCGTAGAACTGGCCCGGTTGGCGTCCGCCGTCGCCGAAGTTGGCAACTTCCTGAAGGGTGTCGCGCAACAGGATATGGATCTTCTCGTTGGCACCGTCTGACAGATAAATGTACGTTTGCTTCGGATCTTTCGAGAAAGCAATGTCCCAAACCGATCCGTCGCCCAGGGTTCTTTTCTCGATAATCTGCTCCTTGACGAACGTACCGTCCGGTTTGAAAACCTGGATGCGATCGTTCACGCGGTCGCACACGTACAGCAGATTATCGTCCGCCAGTTGCGCGCAGTGCACCGGGCTGCGGAACTGCTGATCGATGGGCGCGTCCGGGTTGTAATTGCCCGGGTCGGTGTCGTCCGGTTTGTGCCCATAGGCGCCCCAATGCCGCTTGTACTGCCCGGTATCGGCGTCGAACACGATCACGCGTTTGTTGCCATATCCATCGGCGACGTACAGTTCATTCGTCTTCGGATCGACGAACATTTTCGCAGGACCCTTCAGGTTCTCGACGTCGTTGCTGCCCTTGCTCTTGAACGGATGCCCGATTTGCATCAGGAATTTTCCGTCCTGAGTGAACTTCAGGATTTGATTGTCCGCGTAGGCTCCCGGCTGGCTTGCTTCCGGCACGTTGCTGGCACCAGTATCCATTATTTTGGGATCAACCGTGCGGCCGTTCCCGCCAATCCAGACGTAGCCCTTATAGTCCACGGTAATTCCGTGGTTGGAATTAGGCCAGTTATATCCTTTTCCGGGTCCGCCCCAATGGCCGATCAGATTCCCAGCTTTATCAAATTCGAGAACCGGCGGCGCGGTTACGCAGCAATCCGCGCCTGGGGGATTCGTGTCGCCATATTTTTCCTTGAATTCCAGCGAGCCGCCTCGATGAATGATCCAAATATTGTCCTGGGCATCAGCCGAAACACCGATCGTCATTCCGATCACCCAATGATTCGGCAGCGGCTTCGGCCACATCGGATCCACTTCAAACATGGGCGCCTGTACGGTGGCGGCCTCCACGGCGGCCTTCTTTTCCAGCACTCTGGCTCCGAATCCGAGCGCCGCGATGAGCGCGAGGAAAGCCGCGCCAATACACAAATTTCGCTTCATAGATGCCATCCTCTCTTGCGAGGTGCCGATTTTTTTGATTGCCGCAGCCCAGGCGATGGGTTGCAATCGTGAGACCTGAGATCGCGGCGCAGATAGCGGTAGGAAGTATACACAATTCAAATTCAGATAATCCCGAATTTTGCTGATTGAACGGTGACAAACCAGAGATTGTCCTCAAACATGGATCTGGGGAAATGTACAACGTAGGTTCTATTGCGGCGCAGCGCATTTGCTGCTACGCTCTAAATTCGATGTCGAAGAAAAAGACCATCCTCGATAAGGCAGTTGAGAGAACGGCTGAAATCCTCTTGGCCCATTTCAGTACATTACCTCCAGCTGAAGCTAGGGCCATGCGCAAAGAAATCCATGACATAGCTGTCAAGCCTTCCCGCTCTGCAAGGCGCGGAAAAACCTCACGATCTCCGCGAACCGCGGGTCTTCGTCGTTTATCCCGTGGTTCCGCAAAACCTGCATAAACTCTCGCTCGTCATTGCGTTTGTAAACCCTACGCAGGTCACGCAGCAGAGCGTTTATTTCTTCACGTGTGTGCTTGAACTTCTCAACCATCCCTTTTCGCTCGCTGGCACCCTGACGTGCGCGAGAGTGCGCCATATTGGATATTGATGTCAATGGGGCAGGTTCGGTGATGCTAGTGGATGAATTCCGAAGGGGATGATGGAAGTAGACGACCCAATTGATGGATCAGACGCAATCTACTGCGGGGCGAAAGGAAGGCCCCGAATTTAGCTTGTCAGGGGCACTGCGCAACGATTACGCTTTCGGTCCATGCCCCGCAACCTCTTTGCGTCTCGTACCGCCGCGCTCTTGGCGCTCCTGTTTGTCGCGCCCGCGCATCCTCTGGCGGCGCACGACATTCCCAGTGACGCGACGGTTCAAATGTTTTTCAAGCCGGCGGGGAATCACCTGAATATCCTGGTCCGCGTGCCACTCAAGACCATGCGTGACGTGGAATTCCCCGAACGCGATCAAGGCTACCTGGATTTTGACCGTGTGGATCCAACGCTTCGTGAAGCCGCAAGCCTGTGGGTCTCCGATTTCATCGATGTCTATGAAGGAGACGAGCGCTTACCGAAGCCGCGCATCGTGGAGACGCGCCTCTCTCTCGAATCCGATCCCTCATTCGCGTCTTACGACCAGGCGTTCGCGCATGTCACCGGCCCGAAACTCTCGAATGGCACGACCATTTTCTGGGACCAGTTGATGCTGGACGTTCTCTTTGAGTACCCCATTCAATCCGACCAGTCGCGCTTCTCGATTCATCCTGCCCTGGACCGGCTGGCCGCCCGGGTTGTCATCGCTCTTCGTTTCCTGCCGCCGGGCGGAGCGATTCGCGCGTTTGAATTTCTCGGCGATCCGGGGCTGGTCCACTTGGATCCGGGCTGGTTCCAGGCCGCCGGGCAGTTCGTGAAGCTGGGTTTCTTTCACATTCTGGATGGAACCGACCACCTGCTGTTTCTGTTTTGCCTGGTGATCCCGTTCCGGCGCTTCCGCGCGCTCATCCCTGTCGTGACGGCATTCACCGTCGCGCATTCAATTACGCTGATCGCCTCGGCCTACAATCTCGCGCCGGACGCGCTCTGGTTCCCGCCGCTCATCGAGACGCTGATCGCCATGTCCATCGTGTACATGGCGCTGGAGAACATCGTCGGCGGCGCAACCGTGCAGCGCCGGTGGATGATCACGTTCGGATTCGGCCTGGTCCACGGATTCGGCTTCTCGTTCGCGTTGCGGCAGACGATGCAGTTCGCGGGCTCGCATCTCTTGGCCTCGCTGCTTTCCTTCAACATTGGCGTTGAGCTTGGACAACTCCTCGTCCTGGCGCTGATGATTCCCGCTTTGGAGCTTCTCTTCCGCTACGTGGTGGCCGAACGAATGGGCACGATTATCCTCTCGGCAATCGTGGCCCATACGGCGTGGCACTGGATGATCGAACGCTGGCAGGTATTTCACCAGTATCAAATTCGCTGGCCGGCGCTGGAAGCGGCTCCGCTGGCGAAGGCGCTGCGCCTGCTGATGCTCATCGTGATTGCCGCAGGCTTGGTCTGGCTGGTGTTCGGATTACTGTGGCCCCGGATGGGCCGACGGGAAGAGGACCCGGTAGCGCGCACACGTTGAGGTTCGTTAGTGAGTCGTGAAGCGCGGTTGTTCGTTGCCTATAAATCGCAATTGAAAAGGCGCCTCAACTCCGAGGCACCCAAGAAATGCTGGCCGAGCTAGCGAAAACGTTCGGCGCGCCCTCAGGGGAAATACATCCACAGGTCGTTAAACGAATCAGCTCCACTCCCGGCAAAAAGCCAGAGATTTCCAGAAGCATCCGTCCAACTTGCGCCGCCCTCCCGGGCCTCAGGGATATTTCCCGGAGCCAGTTGGCCCAGCGTGCCGAATGTAGCAAGCTGGTCGTTGACTTTCGGACCGTTCTTCCAAGTCCATGTGTTCGTACTGACCGAATATTCCCACAGATCACTGAGATCCCCCAAATTCGTTGCTGGGTTAACAGTTGAATCGTATCCAAACCCTCCAAAGAGCCAGAAATTTCCGGACGGATCGGTCCAACTGAAAAGATCGCTCCGGGCCCCTGGAGTATTGCCCGAAGCTGCCGTGCCCTGCGTCCCATAAATGCCTATCTGGTCGAGAGCATTCGACCCGTTCATCCAAGTCCACTCCTTGCTGACGGTCGAGAATTCCCACAGGTCGTTAAATGAATCTATCGACAAGTCCACATTCTGATGGCTGCCCCCGAAAAGCCAAAAGTTTCCCAACGTATCTGTCCAAGTAGCGGGACTGTATCGCGACCCCGGAATGTTGGCCGGCGCCGCCGTGCCTTTCGGGAGGGTGTAGACGCCAACCTCATCGACGAGGTTCGATCCGCCCATCCATGTCCATATGCGGGTACTGATGGTGTATTCCCACAAATCATTCAGATTGTCTTGCGTTCCGGCCGAATCATTTCCAAACCCCCCAAAGAGCCAGACTTGCCCGGAAATATTTTGGACTGTAGAAAAGCCTCGCGCGCTGGGAACGTTCGACGCGTCTGCGACACCAGGCATACCGAAAGAGCCATTTTGGTTGGCCAGTTTCGACCCGCCCTGCCAAATCCACATGTTCATACTGACGGAGTATTCCCACAGATCGTTCAAATACCCGATTGCTCCGGTAGAATCGTTACCTTCCCCTCCAAAGAGCCAGAGATTTCCGATGGAATCAATCCAACTGACGGCGCTATCCCGTGACCCCGGGACGTTGTTCGGAGCCGCCGTGTTTATTACGCCGTAAATCCCATTTTGATTGACAGAACTTGATCCGCTTACCCATGTCCATTGGCGGCTGGCGATATTGTATTTCCAGAGGTCGTTCAGGTCCCCAGAATTGGTGGGGGTCAAAGGGAGTTCGTTCCCGCCGAACAGCCAAAGGTTTCCAGAGGTGTCCGTCCAACTGACTGCTCCAAAATTTCGAAACCCCGGAACGTTGGTCGCAGCCGCAACACCGAGCGCGCCGTACGTGCCGGTCTGACCTGAAACCTTTGACCCGCTCATCCACTCCCACTCGTTATGGCCGCGATCCACCGCGATGTTGGTCACATTAGCGCTGGCCGTTCCAGTGCCCTTGACGACCGCGCAGGTCTGTGCAGGAGAGGAGGGTTGCGTAAGCACCGTTACGGCGTATGCCCCACTGGTTGCAACGGCTGTGTGAAAAGTAAAAGCACCGTTCGCCGTCAACGTAAGGTTGTCCCCGCCGTTGTCCTGCAATATGACGCCGCCCGAGGCCGCGGCAAGGTTCGTTAACGTGCCGCCTATAGTGTAGGTAATCGGACCCGGTGGAGCTGAGTACGAGCTCCCGCAACTGCTCAGAAGGAATGGCAGCGCTACCACAATTGCAAGCCACAGGATCAAAAATCGGAAGGGAGTTCTCATGTTAGTCCACGCCCCCAATCGCGTATTGCTAGACCATCTGCGAACGCGCAGATTATACATTCTGCAAGAGTCGAGTCAACCGGATGGCCTGAATTAAAGAGCGGCGAGTTTTCTCATTGTGCCTTCTGAGCAACGGCGGGAGGATCGCTCTCCCTTATGCAAGCACCGTTTTCCCTCCGGCAGCCGGCATCCGAGGATTGGGATTCCTTTCCAAAGGTCAACAGGATATTTCGATATCGGGATTCGCGCGAATGGCCCTCCGCGGTCGCCGCAATTCTTGGCGTTTGCTTGACAACGCGGGGAAGGCGTCTAAACTGAACACGTTCCAAATCATGAATATTTGGTTGCACAAAAAGCGTCACCCGAAGATGCGGCAAACTGGACCATCCTCGCAATCCTCGCATGGCTGTGCGCAGGTGTGCCTCGGATGATTGACGTTCGCGAGGAAATCGCAAACGCTCCGATCGGGCCGTACCATCGCTTTCTCGCCCTGCTCATCGGCATGGTTGTGTTCTTTGACGGCTACGATACCTTCAATCCAGCCTACGTCATTCATTACGTGATGAAGCCGTGGCATCTGGCCGCGGGCCAGGCGGGATGGCTCGTTTCCAGCGGTCTGATCGGCTTCATGATCGGCTCGCTTCTGCAAGGAAAATTCTCCGATCGATACGGGCGGCGATCGACGCTCCTCGGGTCGCTGTGGATCGTGACGATTTTCAGCTTCGCGACCGCGGCGCTGGGCCGGTCGTTCTGGACTTTCTTCGGCCTCCGATTCCTCACCGGGCTCGGCATGGGCGCGCTCTTGCCGCTCGGCGTGACCTACGTCAACGAATACGCGCCGCGCCGCCTGGCCAATACTTTTTCCATGTGGGGCTGGGCGCTGGGCTGGGCCTCCGGCGGCATCGTCGCCGCAGCCATTGGAATTTATCTCACTCCGATGTTCGGCTGGCAGGCGCTGTACTACGCCGCGTCGCTGTCGATAGTTCTTGTCCTCGTTTGCCACGTGGCGCTTCCCGAGTCGCTGCAATTTTCCGCCATGCGCGGCAATTGGCAGGGCATCGCGCAGGTTCTTTGCCGCCTGAATCCTTCGCAGGCCGCGCGCTATACCGTTCCCGGCGAGAGATTCATTTTCCCGGAACCGAGCGATCGCCCGGCCTCCGTGTCGCTGCTGCTGTCGCCCCGCTACCGGAGAACGACTCTATCCGTCTGGGTTGCGGCTTTCTTCATCTTGTTTGGCATTTGGGGACTCTCCGGCTGGGTCCCCACGGCCATGATGCAGCGCGGCGAGGGATTCGCGACGAGCTTTAGTTTCGGCGCCTTGATCCAGGCTATGGCCTTTGTCGGTTCACTGTTGTGCGGCTACATCGCGGACCGAGGCGGCATGGACCGCGAGGCAATGGCGGTGTGGTGGCTCGGTGGCGCCGTTTCTGTCGGCATACTCGTTCTGGTCAACGTGCACGCGCTGAACGTCATCTGCGTGGGCGCCGCCGGATTCTGCATTCTGGGCGGGCAAAACGTCCTGAACAATTTCACCGCGGCATCTTATGATACCGAAGTGCGCGGCACCGCCGTCGGCATGATGCTGGGAGTAGGACGCGCCGGAGGGATTCTCGGCCCATTCATCACCGGCCTGCTCCAGCAACATACGCCCGGCACGGCCGGCCTGTTCGTGGCTATCGGCGCGGCGTCACTGATCGGCGGCATCGCAATTCTGTTTGCAAGTCCCCGGCCGTTGCGGGAATTAGTAGCAACTGCGGACGTCGTTCGCGCGTCCTAGCGACCTGCGCGATCCCGAGTCCCGGTGAGTCTGTATTTCAACGCGGTTATGATTTTTGTAGCGCCCGCCTTCAGGCGGGCATCTGCTCGATTCTAAAATTGCCAACCTGAAGGTTGGCGCTACACTAGCCCGGCGAAACAAAGTTCTCGCAGAGCCCCGGCAGGGGCGACACACCGGCCCATCGAAATAGAGATTAGGCTGTTTACCAAGGGAGACGAATTCATGACGCAAGGCAGGCCAGTCGCACTGATCACAGGCGCGGCCACAGGCATCGGCCGCGCGGCCGCAGTAGCGTTGGCGGCGGCTGGCTTCGACGCAGTGATCAACTTCAGCCGCAGCGAGAAGGCGGCGCAAGAAACGGCGTCGCTCGCACAGGCCAAGGGAGCTAAGACTCTGCTGTTCAAATGCGACGTCAGCGACGACGTGTTGGTGCGCAAAATGCTCGCAGCCATCAACCAGGAATTTGGACGCCTCGATGCGCTGGTGAACAATGCGGGCACAACATCGAACGTCAAGCCCAGCGATTTCGAGGCCATGACCGCCGAGGAATGGGATCGCGTCTTCGCCGTGAACGTGCGGGGAATGTTTCAAGTGACGCGCGCCGCCGCCCCCTTTCTTAAGGCCGCCCGCGGCAGCGTCGTCAACACGGCCAGCATTGTCGGCCTGCGCCCCGGACCGCAACCGCTGCCCTATGCGGCCAGCAAGGCCGCGGTGGTGAGCCTCACCAAGCTGCTGGCGCTCAACCTCGCTCCGGACGTCCGCGTCAACGCGGTCGCTCCCGGTTGGATGGAAGGCGATTGGATGAAACGCATGCTGGCGGACAGGTATGATGACTTGATGGCGCGCCGCGCTAAGAGCACGCCCTTGCGCCGGTGCGCGACCGCCGAGGACGTCGCCGAAGTGATCGTCAATCTGATTACCAGCAATCGCTTCGTCAACGGTGAGATCATTGTGATCGACGGCGGCTTTTCCGCAACAACGTAGCGCCAGCGTCTCGCCGGCGTTTTTGCGATGTGTAGAGACTAGAAAAATCGCCCCGACAGGGTCGGGGCGCTACGAAGTGCTTGCGTTCCACCGATTAGGACTATGGTAAGAAAAAAGGGCTAAGGGAGGGTCACTCGTGCTGGATGGGGTCGTTCCATTTCCGCCGGAATTTGCCAAACGCTACCGCGAAAAGGGCTATTGGATAGATAAGACTCTGGCGCAGGAATACAGAATTGCTTTCGATAAATATGAAAAGCGAGTCGCGCTCCTCGATCGGGACCGCTCCGTCACCTACGGCGAACTCGATCGTATGTCGGACAATCTGGCGCTGAACCTGCTGGGAATTGGCTTCCATCCCCTGGACCGGATCGTGTTGCAATTGCCGAATGTCGCCGAGTTTGTTGTCCTCTATCTGGCGTTTCAGAAGATCGGTTGTATTCCGATTGCAGCACTCATGCCGCATCGTTTCGCGGAGATCAGTCAGTTCGTGGAGCTTTCGGGCGCCGTAGCCTGCGTCGTTCCGGACCAGCAAGGCGATTTTGACTACTGCGCCATGGTCGAGCGCATTCGCCAAAAAGTTCCCAGCCTGCGTCACGGCATAGTTCTTGGACCTGCGCGCCCAGGCTTTCTTTCGCTGCCGGAATTGATTGCCAAGCCGGCGACGCTGCCCGCATCAACACTGGCCAAAATCCAAATCGATCCCGACGATCCCGCCATCTTTCAACTTTCCGGCGGAACGACCGGAATTCCAAAGTTGATTCCGCGCTCACACAACGACTACGCGTACAACTCCAAGGTGGCTTCCAGCGTTTGCGCGGTCGGCGAAAATTCAGTACTGCTCGTTATTCTGCCCATCGCGCACAACCTTCCTCTCGCGTGTCCCGGGATTCAAGGTTTTCTTTTCAATGGGGGCAGGGCAGTGCTCAGCACCAGCGCCCGGCCCGAAGACGTTTGCGCCTTGATCGAGAAACACCGCGTCACGCATATCAAAGTCGTTCCCGCGCTTCTGATCCGTTTGTTGCACGATCCGGCCGTCAGCCGCCACGACCTTTCTTCCCTGAAGATCATTCAAAGCGGCGGCCAGTCCATGCTGCCGGAAGTGCGTTTGCTCTCCAAGAGGCTCATCCCGAGCGCGTTCGTGCAAGAGAATTTCGGAATGTCCGAGGGCCTTCTGATGTTCGTCCGGCTGGACGACCCGCTGGACGTCAGCCAGGAAACGGTTGGCCGTCCGGTCTCTCCGGATGACGAAGTGCGCCTTCTCGACGATGACGATCGCGAAATTCTTGGCGGTGAAGTCGGCGAACTCTGCTGCCGGGGCCCGTACACGTTGCGAGGTTACTTCGGCGTTCCGGAATACAACGCTCGCACGTTCACATCGGATGGATTTTATCGGTCCGGCGACCTGATGCGCCGTCACAAATCAGGTAACTACATCGTGGAAGGACGAAAAAAAGACCTCATCAACCGCGGCGGCGAAAAAATCAGCGCCGAGGAAATCGAAAACCTGATCCTCTCGCACCCCTCCGTGAAGAACGTTTCCTGCGTTCCCGTGCCGGATCCTGTGCTGGGTGAGCGAATGTGCGCGTGCGTCCTGCTGCGCGAAAACGCGCGGCTGAACTTCGACGAGCTGAAGCATTTTCTGCTCGGCAAGGAAATCGCCAAGTACAAGCTTCCCGAGCGGCTGGAAATCATGCAGGATTTCCCGCTGTCCCCGTTCGGCAAAGTTTCCAAGAAGACGCTGACCGAAATGATTTCCCAGAAAATGATTGCGGAACAAAAAAGCAAGGACAGCGCATCGGCTTAAATTGCAAAAAAAGTGATTGACCGGAAGATCGTATGAGAATCATTGACGTTCATTGCTACCCGAACACGCGCGAGTGGATCGCCTGCCAGCAGCCCTACGTCGACGCCCTGGCCGCCTACTGGAACCGACCCTGGGTGCCGAAACAAGAGGAAGAAGTCGTCCAGGAATTCACGGCCGCGGGCGTCGAAGCGATTCTCGTTGCGCTGGACCTGGAGACGACCATCGGCACGCCTCCCTGTTCGAACGATTTTGTTTCGGCGATGCAAAGACGCCACCCAAAGCGAATCATCCAATCCTGGGCGGCGGTGGACCCATTCAAAGGGGAGACAGCCCTCCGCGAGGCGCGGCACGCCATTCAAGACCTCGGCATGTTGGGATTCCACTTTCACCCGATCATGGGCCATTTCGCGGTAAACGATCGCCGCCTCTACCCTTTATTCGAACTCATCAGCGAATTGAAAGTACCCGTCATGATCGACGTAGGCACCACCGGCATGGGCGCTGGGATGCCCGGCGGCATGGGCGCCAAGATCCGCCATGCGCATCCCTCTGCCATCGATGAGCTGGCCGCGGACTTTCCGTCCTTGACAATCCTGGCCGCGCATCCCGGCTGGCCCTGGGTGGACGAAATGACCGCCGTGGCCCTGCACAAGGGCAACGTGTTCTGGGAGCTCTCAGGTTGGGCGCCTCAATATTTTCCGCCGCAACTGAAAAAAGATATCCGCGGCCGACTGAAGGACAAAATTATTTTTGGCAGCGATTATCCCAGCATCCCGTACGAGCGCCTGCTGCGCGAATGGGACGAACTCGGCTATACCGATGAAATCAAGGAGCTCGTCTTCCACGGCAACGCGGAGCGCGCTCTCGGCCTTTAGAGTCTCTGTGAGAGCCGGGCTTTGGTTTGTGGTGCGCCCGTCCGCCGCGGCGGACGGGCGCTGCATTCATCAGATCCGAGTCATCGAGGGGGTGACCCATGTCTTCTTCCATCCGTCGTGTCGTTACCGGAAAAGATTCAACTGGCAAGGCCATCGCAATGATCGATGCCGTGGCTACTTCTGTTCTCCGGCGAGAAGAGTTGGGCATTACGAACACCCTTCTTTGGGTGACGGATTCCACTCCGGCCGACCTTTCAAATCAAGAAGACTCGGCGAATAAAAAAGTCGGCGTCGTGGCGCCTCCCGGAGGCACGATCTTCCGAGTAGTCGAGTTTGCCCCGGAAAGGGAAGTGAAGGCCGACTACGAGACCCGGCTCCGAATCCTTCAAGGCATCGGGCTCACTCCGGAAGGCGACGCCAGCGGAAAGCCGCGCAACCCTGCCATGCACCGGACAAAGACCATCGACTATGCTTTGATCTTGTCCGGCGAGATCGACATGCTTCTTGACGATTCGGAGATTCATTTGAAGGCGGGCGATGTTGTCATACAACGAGGCACCAACCACGCCTGGGTGAACCGGGGAAATCAACCGTGCCAGGTAGCCTTCGTTATGGTCGATGCGAAAGAATAATTGGAGGAGGTCCGCCCTTGTGCGCTAGCGATGTGTTGCCTGCCGATCCTGCTGCAAATGCGGCGTCCAATCCGCGCCGCATCGACGTGCATCACCATATGCTGCCGCCGGATTATGCAAGCCTCACTCGGGACCGGATCCTGGAAATTACTTCGGGTGACACAACGGTTCTCAAATGGACTCCCGACGTTACACTGGAGCAGATGGAACAGTTCGGCGTCGCCTCGGCCATTCTGTCGCTGCCAGTGCCGGGCGCGTGGTACAAGGGCAAAGAATATTCCCGCAAACTTGCGCGCATCTCGAACGAATATGGAGCGCGGCTTTCCAAAGATTATCCGGGCCGGTTCGGCATGTTCGCCGCGCTCCCCCTGCCGGATGTGGACGGCAGTCTTGCGGAGATCGAATACGCCTTTGACGCGCTGGGAGCGGACGGCGCCTACCTGCAAACGAGTTACGACGACAAATGGCCGGGCGAACCGGACTTCGCTCCCGTATTCGACGAGTTGAATCGCCGGAAGGCCATCGTTTTTGTCCATCCGACCGAACCTTGTTGCTGCGCAAATCTGATCCCCGGAATTCCGTCCAACGTGATCGAATTTGTCTTCGATACGACGCGAGCGATCACCAGCTTCTTGGTGAACGGCACGTTTGCGCGCTGCCCCGACATTCGGTTCATCTTCTGTCACTCCGGTGGGACCATGCCCGTGCTGGCCGCGCGCATCAACGGCTTTTTTCAAGCGCGCAGCGCACTCGCTTCGCGCGTCCCCAACGGCGTCATGTACGAACTCAAAAAATTGAACTACGACATCGCGAACGCAACGAACAATTCTTCCCTCGCGGCGTTAATGAATCTCGTTCCCACCACTCAAATCTTGTTTGGCAGCGATTTTCCCTATCGCCCAGTCGCCCCGACGGCCAACGGCTGGGACAACTACCAGGTCTCGCCTGAAATCAAGCGCGCAGTCAATCGCGAGAATGCCCTGAAGCTGTTTCCGCGCTTCAAGTAGGACAGGCTTCAGCCTGTCGCACTTCTAGTAGAATCGCAATTTCAAACCCGACAAGCTGAAGCCTGTCCTACTGGACATGAGCGTCGAACACTCCGGTTTCGACGCGCCCGCCGCGCTTGATCTGCACGAAGATGCGATAGTCACCGGCCTGCGGAAAACCGTAAGGGAAGCGCACTTCCGGCGGAAGCGGGCCAGCCTCCGGCATCGGCATGGACATTGTCGAAAGCATCGGCATAGGCATTTGCGCGGAGGCCGCGGTGTTCGAAAGTCCGTCCTGCGCCAGTTCCAAGGCCGCCATGGACACCGATCCCGCCGGATGCACGTGCGCAAATACACTCAAATCGGAGCGGACAAATTCGGCGTGTCCAGCCATGCCCATGTACGGCTCCATGTCTCGCGCGGGCCGGCCGTCTTTATCTTGCACGGCAAAAGTAAATTCCATCGGAACGCCTGCTTTCAAGGGACCCGTCGGGCGTTGCCAAACGATGTGCCCGCCGTCTGGGATCGGCGAGTTTGTGGAATCCGTTGCCGGCGCAACCAGCGGCGCACCGGACCACGCGGAATCGTCGCCCGCGAGGGGTTTGCCCGCGATTTGCGGGAGGTCGATGCTGCCGACAAGCGTCCACGGATAGCCGCGCGGATCGACGACATCGGCGAAAACTTGATAGCGGCCGGCGGGCATATCCGGCAAGTCCACCACAAACGCGTCTCCCGGAATCGGGTCAGGATGAAGGTGCCACATGGCGCCCAAATCCGGGACGCGAAGAAGAAATAGGTGCATCAGGTGGCCATGATCTGGGATGACGTCACCCAAGTGGAGATAAGCCGGAGAACGGAATTCCGCGCGCTCCGTCCGAGTGTCCTTGCGTTCCACGCGGATCTTCAGGCGGTGGCCGTCAACGAAATTAAGCGCGGCTGCCGGAGGCTTGAAGAAATCCACCCTGCGTTGAAAGTCCGCCGCGTTCACTCCCCACCAGGCTTTGCCGAGAAAAAGCAGGACGGCGACCAGAACCGACGTGATCAGCATGGCGCGGCGCGCGCGGCGATTGCGCGAATCGCTTGGGGCTTGGCCACTTTCCAGGTTGCCTTCGCGCACGATGGCGCCCACGATGAAGACCACGCCAACGGCTAGAAACAACATGAGCGAAAGCAAAAGACCGGCGAGAGATTTCTGCATGGGGAGAGTTCTCTGCGCGGAGGACGGCACAGGCACGGAGACTTCCCCTTGACCCTGTGCGCCGTCCACGAGCACGCGCACCTGCAGCGCGCCGGTCTCCATCAGCCAGAGGCTGGCGGTGAAAAATTGCGGATCATCTTTGGACTGCACGGCGAGATCGGGCGTGGGAGGCAGGTTGGATCCCGGACCCGCCAGACGCATAGGAACGACGCGAATCGCGCGAACACCCTCAGATTCTCCGCGCATCTGAATTTCAGCTACGCCCGGGATCACTTGAGGAACGCGAACGGTGACAAAGAGGCGATAGGGGCCGGCGTTGCCCTCGTAAAAAACGTCGGGGCTCCCAACATGTGCACTCAGAGGCAGCGCAGTGGCCAGGAGCAGAGTTACGAGTCCGAGGAGTTGTATTCGTGATCGCATATAGTCTTGAGACAAAATGAATGTTGCGTGGAGAACCGCAGAAATCTGCGCTCAACCCGTGGCAACCATCACTTCCCACTTCGCTTCACCTACGAATCTCCCTCATCCATTCGCCCCAACGAGTTCCAATTTCAATCATGATAACTGCCGCAAGCAGCGCGATGCCCATGCGAATCCAGAAGGCCGCGGCGCTCGTTTCCGTCGGAACAAAAAAGTTGAGCACCCAGGGAGACCTGGGACGAACGAAATAGGGAAAATTGTTGGTCGCGAAAATCCAGTTGCGTGAAGCCGGGGACATCAGAAAATCCGCGAAAGGCCACTGCACCGTAATAAAGCTGGCGAGAAACGACGCGCCAAGCGCTCCCGCCTGAGCCCACCGGTTCCATCCTCCGATCCGGCGCCGCACCAAATCAAAAACGATTGCAGGCACGATCAATAGCATCGGAAAATCCGGCGGGACGAGATGCGTAATTTTTTGATAGACCGGACCGAGCTTGGGCTCCGCCGGCACGAGGGGCAAGATCCAGGTGAAGGCTAAATGCGTGGCCGTGTACAGCCCCGTCGTGATGGTTGCGGCCCAGCGATGCTTTGTGGCCGCCGCTATGGCGGCAAACAAAATCGGCGCGATCAGCGCCGCCACTAAATAAAACGTTGCGCCGTGCATGAAGAAACGGAAAGTGTATTCCTGAGCGATGCCGATCGTCATGCCAAACAGGAAAATAAACGAAAAGAACAGCAGACGCTCGAGCCTGACGCGGTATTCACCCTGAGCGCGGTTCATTTCGGAAATGATCAGGATCACCGTGCCGAAGCGGATGCCGGTCATCCCCAGCGCCAGCAAGACGTGCGGCGGGCTAAGGATCTTCACGTCCAGGCCGTAGGCCGCGTGCCACCAATTGTCGAAGGGCGCCGAAGTAATCATGGCCACGCCGCCCCAGGCGCACAGGAACGCGCCCATGGGCCCGCGAAAGCCCCACATCGATATGGAGTTTGCGCGCAAGGGCGGATTTTTCTGAAAAGTAGTCGAGAGAATCAGATATCCGCAACAAATCCCCGATATCACGCCGCACAACTGAATGAGAATGTGCGGCGTGGTCCAAAACGTGTCGCGGCCAACGCTCTCATGCCGGGAAATGTCCCACGCGCCGCCAATCACGCTGGAGATGACCGCGATGAGACAGGACCAGATATACCAGGGCACGGAGTCCGTGGCGGCGGAGACTTGCGCGGCCGACCGGGCCGGAACCTGAGACGCTACAGAAATCGAGTCCGCCATGGCGCGCCTTTATTGAGAGAGTGACTTTCAATACGATGACAAGCACCGAGCGAAAGTTGCACTCTACATGGTAGCGATTCAGCCGGAATCCGTTTTTTGGCTCCGAAACTCATAACAATTGTATATTATCCCGCTTGTTCGCAACGTTACGAAAGTTGGGTTAGCAGCATTCATACAATTCGCCGCACGGTTTTGTAGGACAGCCACTCTTGGCTGTCCCTCGCTGTCTCAGCTGGGCGAAAGCGGACAGCCAAGAGTGGCTGTCCTACTGGATTCCCAAACTGACGCACCACGCGCGGTCTCGCGCAACGGAAGCGGCTTGGAGGATGAAAATTGTTTTCTACGAAGTGGCAAACCTCGCCGCGAAAGTACGGAATCAAGATCGAGCGCGATGTCGCGATTCCTGTCCGCGACGGAGTGACGCTCGATTCGGATATTTTCCGCCCCGACGCGCCCGGAAAATTTCCCGCCTTGCTCGCGGTCCACGCCTACTCCAAGGCGGCGCAGTCCGTGGAGCTCATGCCGATCGGCTTCTCCTACGCTCGCGGCTTCATGGAAACGGGCGACTTCAATTTCTACGTTCGCCGCGGTTACGCGCTTCTCATCATCAACATCACTGGCACGCACAAGTCCGGCGGAATCTTCGGAAACATCGACCCGCAATCGATTCAAGACGTGTACGAAGCGGTGGAGTGGACAGCCCGCCAGCCCTGGTGCGACGGCAACGTGGGAATGACCGGCGTATCGCATTTCTCTCGCGTCGCCAAGCGCGTTGCGGCACTCAATCCTCCTCACCTGCGGGCAATCTTTTCGCCCTACGGTTGGACCGACATCTATCGCGATCTCTACTATCACGGAGGAATTTTCAATCACGGCTTCATGTCGCATTGGGTGTCCTCCAATGGCCCGCACTTCCATACGAAAAACACCCTGAAAGAAAAATGGGGCGAAGCGAGATATTTCCAGGCCATCGAAGCCGCGCTCGCCGATCCGGAAATTTTCGCTGTCCCGTATCTGGTGGACGCCCTGAACAATCCCGATGCCGGGGCCAATTCCATGCTCGTCGACATTATTGTGAACAACCTACGCAACGAATTTCACAAAGAACGTACCGCGAATTTCGAGAACTCCAAAATACCCGCTTATTTTGGCGGCGATTGGGGACTCTACGGCCTCCATTTGCCGGGCGACATTCGCGCAATCGAGAAATGGAAAGGCCCGAAAAAATTGACTATCGGCCCGCCCGTATATCTGGACCGGCCGCTCTATCAATACGCCTATGAATCACTCCGTTGGTTCGATCACTGGCTGAAAGGTATCGACACGGGGATCGTGGAGGAACCCCCGCTTCAACTCTTCATCGTTGGAGCCAATGAATGGAAGCAAGCGAGGGAATGGCCTCTCCCGGAAACCAAATGGACTCCGTTTTACCTGCATGCCGACGGGCTTCTCAGCGAACACGAGTTCTGGCCGAACGACGGATCCTCCACGTACGAAGATTCTCCTGACCACCACGGCGAAGTGGAATTCAAGACGCCACTGATCGTGGAAAACACGGAGGTCTGCGGCCCGATCGTCCTCAATTTATTCGGGTCGACAACGGCGAAGGAAATACTGTGGTTCGCTTCCTTATGGCATTTCGATGCCGAGGGCCGCAGCACACTTTTGACGCGCGGCTGGCTCCGCGGATCGCAGCGGAAACTCGACCCCGCCGCATCCACGCCCTGGCAACCAGTCCATCTGCACACGCAACGGGAACCGCTCGAACCCAACCAAATCTACGAATTCAATATCGAAATCCGCCCGTACGGCATTCTGCTCAACCCCGGAGAGCGCATCGGAATCAAAATCAAAAGCGCGGACGATGACGTCCCCCAAAATTATCTCGAGCTGGTCGGAATCGGCCATATTTCGAGCGCCAGCTATTCTCAAGTAACCGTCCATCACAGCGCAGATCACCCGTCTCATCTCCTGCTCCCGATCACCAAGGGCAACCGCATCGGAACGTTTATCTCCGGAGGAAAACTTCCTCCCGCGCAGCGTACGTAAGTTGCAAGTAGCACAGGCAAGAGTGCCTGTGCTACTCAAGCACGGGCAATACAAGTTGGGAAAGAGCATGAAAGATCGTGTCGGTGCCGATCTTGTCCGGTCGGTAAAAATGGAAGAACAGGGAATCCGTGACCGGCGAATCGCCGTTGCAGATTTCCACGCGAATCCGATTGCCTTTGCGAAATAAGTAGGCGATCGGCTGCATCGGAATCTCAAATTTGTAGAGCTTCTCCGGATCAAGCGGCGTCACCCGTTCGTGGGTGTAGTAGGGAGTTCCTTCCGTGCTGCGCCTCGGATCGCGTTCCATGTGTGACGCGCGGAGCCATCCTTTGGTAGCAATGAAATAGCGGGGTTGCACTCCCCGTGCGCGCTCCTCCGCTGATTGCGCGAATTGTTCCGATAGTTTAACGATGAAGTCCGTGTCGTTGCGCGAGGAGGAAGCGTAGAGAATCAGCTTTGGCGTCCCGGCAATCTCTATATCCTGCTCGAGCGGCTCCGTCGTGAACGTCAGCACGCCGCGTGCAGGGTCGGGCCCAGCTGGCCCAAGGGCCACAACGCCCATCGCCCAGGAGGGATGCGGATAACTATACCTTGTGAATCCGCCGCCCGAATCCTGAGGTGCTCGGGGCGCCGTCTCGAGACGGCCGTCGTTGATTGATGTAACGCTCCCCGACGGCCCATTCGACAGATAGAAATGCAACGGTTTGGTCCCGGGAGGAGGCCAGGTTTCAAACGATCGCATCTGCCCCGTATTGCGTACGGCGTACTCGACATTGGGACGTTCGTCATAGCTGGTCGTGAGCCCCTTCAGGTATTTGTCATAGAATGGACGCAGATATCTCTGGTGAAATTCCACCGTCGCGAAGTCAGATTGAGAAGTTAACGGCGTCGCTGTGCCGCTGATGGCCAGCTTCTTCGGACCACTCGACAACTTGTAGCCCCAAATATTCCCCGCGAGGTGCAAATCGAGCTTGGCCCAGACGCCGATCGAGAACACGGGCACGGTAATCTTCTCCAGCTGTTCGAACGCGGCGCGTTCCTTCCACCACTTGTTGTAGAGCGGGTTTATCGCCACTTGATAAAACAGATCAGGTTTCGGCGCTACGATTCGCGGATGGTCGTTCGCCGGATAATAGTTCGGCACCCGGACGCTGGAATTAAACCAGTAGGAGAGGAACGAGCCTTCGATGCCGCCCGGATAGCCCATGTAGCGGTACGGATCGTTCAGCCCGTCATAAGGAGCAATGCAGGCGAGGTGCGGAGGATTCTCGATCCCCATGAACCATTGCGACATGGCGTAATAGGATTGGCCGATGCCTCCGACTTTTCCATTGCACCATGGCTGCGTCCCGATCCACTCGATCACATCGTACAAATCATGTTGCTCGCGTTGCCCGAGAAATTCGAATTCGCCTTCGGACCGTCCTGTGCCGCGAACGTCGGCGTGAACGTAGGCGTATCCTTGGTCCACGTACCACTCGATCGGGCCTGTTTCCCGCCAGAGAAACATGGGTTGGGCGGGCAGGGTGTTGTTGTCATAGCGATACGGCGAGGTGGCGAACAGTATGGGGAAGGGGCCGTCTCCTTCGGGCTTATAAATTTTCGCGCCCATTCTCAGGCCATCTCGAACCCGGATCAGTACATCCTTTTCTTCCATCATGGCTGGAACTCCTGGCGGTTTGAAATGATTTAACACAGAGTACACGGAGAACACAGAGAAATTCGAGTCAACGAATTAAGGATCGACGCCTTTCACGAGCCACGTATCGCGCTCATCAAGTGGATTGATTCCTTAGCCGGACAAGTTT
>JGI12269J14319_10000545_pt1 | contig 36110 bp, 33 predicted proteins | sample PeaSoiSIISIP2007_FD_14319 | JGI IMG/M metagenome (IMG submission 14319)
GGCACCACCGGCCGCGGCCCGCCCCACGCCTCCTCCCGCGGCGCGCCCGCCTTCGGCGCCGCCTCGTGCCGCCCCGCCCGCCGTGGCCGCCTCGGCGCCGGCCGCCCCCCCGGATCTAGGGGCCCCACCGTCGCGACCTGCCCCCGGCTCACCGCCGGCTCCGCGGGTCCGGCCCCCCATGAGCTCGTCGGGTCGCCCGATCCCGCCGCCCCCCGGACCTCCCCGCGCCAACGGACGACCGATCCCGCCACCGCCCGGCCGGCGGCCGGCGCCGGGTGCCCCGCGCCCGGGCGGAGGACCCGGAGGCGGTGCTCGTCCCGGGATGGGTGGCTCGCGCCCGGGCGGGGGACCTCCCGGTCGTAGCGGGCCCGGTGGGGGCGGTGGTTTCGGTGGTCGTCCCGGTGGGGGCGGTGGTTTCGGTGGTCGTCCCGGTGGGGGCGGTCCGCCTCCGCCCGGTCTGCGGGGCGGGCCTGGAGGACGGGGCCGTCCGCCCCAGCGGCGCCCACGCCGGCGTCGGCGGAACCTCGAGGAACTCGAGCCCACGCAGCTCACCACCTACACGCCTTCGAACGCGCCCGTGCCGGACTTCGAGGTCATCGTGGAGCGGGGCTCGACGCCGCGCGAGCTCGGGCCCAAGCTCAACCGCTCGGCCGGGGACGTCATCCGGTTCTTGTTCCTCCAGGGCGAGGTCGTCACCGCCGCCCAGTCGCTCAGCGACGACATGATCGAGCTGTTCGCGGCCGAGATCGGCGCGCAGATCCGTCTCGTCGACCGCGGCGAGGAACAGGAGGCCGAGCTCCAGGCCAAGTACTTCGAAGAGGAAGAGGAAGAGCGCGAGGAGGACCTGCGTCCCCGCCCGCCGGTCGTGACCGTGATGGGTCACGTCGACCACGGCAAGACCCTCCTGCTCGACCGCATCCGTCACGCCAACGTCGTCTCCGGCGAAGCGGGGGGCATCACCCAGCACATCGGCGCGTACCAGACCGATGCCGGGGGTCACCGGATCACGTTCATCGACACCCCGGGCCACCAGGCCTTCACGGCCATGCGGGCCCGCGGCGCCGAGGTCACCGACATCGTGGTCCTCGTGGTGGCGGCCGACGACGGGGTCATGCCCCAGACCGTCGAGGCCATCGACCACGCCCGGGCCGCCGACGTGCCCATCGTGGTGGCACTCAACAAGATCGACCGTCCCGACGCCGACGTGAACAGGGTGCTCCAACAGCTGTCGCTCCAGGGCCTCACGCCCGAGGCGTGGGGCGGGGACACCATCGTGGTCGAGGTATCCGCCCTGACCGGGGACGGGATCGACGATCTCCTTGCGCAGCTCGATGTCGTCGCCGAGCTCGCCGAGCTCCAGGCCAGTCCCGAGGCACGGGCCCGCGGCGCCGTCCTCGAGGCGAACCTGGAATCGGGTCGTGGCCCCGTGGCCACGGTCATCGTCCAGAGCGGCACGCTCAGAGTCGGCGACTCGGTCGTGGCCGGAGCGGCATGGGGCAAGGTGAAGGCCCTCATCGACGATCACGGTGAACAGGTGAAAGAAGCACCCCCCTCGACGCCGGTCCAGGTGCTCGGCTTCTCCGAGCCGCCGGCCGCAGGCGACGAGTTCCGGGTCACCTTCGATCAGACCACGGCCCGCACCATCGGCGAAACCCGCGAGCACCGGTACCGGGTGGCGGGTCACGCGCCGTCGCCCACCGCGCCGGGGGCCAAGCTCGAGGACCTCTTCGAGCAGATCCAGCGGGGTGAGGCGGCCACGCTAAACCTGATCCTCAAGAGTGACGTCCAGGGCACGTTGGAGGCCATCACCGACAGCCTGCGCAAGCTCGAGCGTCCCGACGTCAAGCTGAGCTTCGTGCACCGCGGCGTGGGTGGCATCACCGAGTACGACGTGCAGCTGGCGGTGGCCTCCAACGCCACGATCATCGGGTTCAACGTCCGGCCCGACCGGCGGGCACGCGAGATGGCCGTCGAGCGCGGCGTGGGCATCAGGACCTACGAGGTGATCTACAAGCTGCTCGAGGACATCGAAGCCGCCATGGTCGGCATGCTCGCCCCCGAGTTCGAAGAGATCGTCACCGGCGAGGCGGAGGTGCGCGAGGTGTTTCGAGTCCCGCGCATCGGTGCGGTGGCGGGTTGCTATGTGCGCGACGGGGTGATCACCCGAGGGTCGAAGGTCCGCTTCCTGCGCGAGGGAGTGGTCATCTGGAAGGGTGCGATCAACTCGTTACGCCGCTTCAAAGACGACGTGCGCGAGGTGCAGGCCGGCTTCGAGTGCGGGATCGGGCTGTCGGACTTCCAGGACCTGCACAACGGCGACATCATCGAGACCTACGAGGAGCGCGAGATCCCCCGGACCTGAGGGTGGCCCGATGCCGCCCTCGGTCTCGGGGGGACGGCACCGACACGCCAGAGCCGGGGTGCACGTCCACGGTGAACCGGAACGCTTCACGCAGAAGTCGCGCTCGCAGAGGAGGTTGCCATGCCCGGACGCCGGCGCGAGAAGAGGGCTCCCGCGTCATTCCCCCGGACCGCGCGTGTCAACGAGGTCCTGCGCGAAGTGGTGGCCGAAGAGCTCGAGCGGATGGCCGACACCGACGACCGGCTCCGCATGCTCACCGTGACCTCGGTCGACATCACGCCCGACCTGTCGCGAGCCACCGTCTATCTCAGCTCGCTGCCTCCGTCGGCGATCGAAGCCCTCGCCGAACAGCGCACCCAGCTGCAGAGGACCATCGCCCGGCAGGTGCGGATGAAGCGCACCCCTCTGCTGGTGTTCGAGTCCGACCCGGCCGTGGCGCACGGGCTGCGCGTCGAGGAGATCCTTCGCAACCTGCGCGAGGCTCCGAGCGGACCTGACGTGGTCGGGGGTGACGATGCCGGAGGCCGGTAGCGGCGCGGGTGCCCCTGAGACGATCGGCATGGTGGTGGTCGACAAGGAGGCGGGCTGGACGTCGCACGACGCCGTGGCGCGGTGCCGTCGCATCTTCTCGCAGCGACGGGTGGGCCACGCCGGGACACTCGATCCCGACGCCACCGGTGTCCTGCTCGTCGGGCTGGGCCGGTTCACGCGGATGTTGCGCTTCCTCACCGGTCTCCCGAAGTCCTACGAAGCCGAGGTCGTGCTCGGGCGCGCCACCAGTACCCTCGATGCCTCGGGCGAGGTCACCGGGACCTGGGACATGGCCGCGGTGACCCTCGAAGAAGTGCGCAAGGCGGCGGCATCGCTTACCGGTGTCGTGGACCAGGTCCCGCCCATGGTCTCGGCGCGCAAAGTGGGCGGTCGACGTCTGCACGAGCTGGCCCGGGCCGGGATCGAGGTCGAGCGGGCCGCCCGCCCCGTCACCGTCGCACGGTTCGACGTCCACCCCGGCCCCGGCAACGAGACCGGCGTGTTTCGCGTCGAGGTCGATTGCTCGACCGGGACCTACGTGCGGGTGCTGGCCGCGGACCTGGGAGAGCTGCTCGGCGGCGGCGCCCATCTGCGTAATCTCCGACGGACCCGCATCGGCTCGTTCGGTGTCGACGAGGCCAGGACCTTGGGGGAGATCAGCGCCGCCCACGTGCTGAGCCCGGCCCAGGCGTTGCGGGACATGGCGCAGGTCGAGCTCGACGCCGAGATGGCCCGCTCGGTGTCGCACGGTCTCGCTCTCGACAGGGTCTCGGTCGGGGCGTCGGGCGACGGGCCATGGGCACTGCTGGATCAACGCGGGCAGCTCCTGGCGGTCTACGAGTCCACCGGCACCGATCGCTTGGTGGCGGTGTGCGTGCTCGCCGGGAACCGATGATCATGCACGTCGCGGCGACGCCCGGGAGCCGGCGTGCCGGGCCCGCCACCACCGAGGGCGACAACCTCCACGGGTAACCTCGTCCCCGTGGAGGTTGTCGACGGTCCCGAACACTGCACAGCGCCCGCCGGAGGCTCGGCCGTCACCATCGGTGCGTACGACGGCGTCCATCTGGGCCATCGTCACCTCCTCGCCGAGCTCCGTCGCCAGGCCGCGGCCCGGCATCTGACGAGCGTCGTCGTGACCTTCGATCGACATCCGGCGACGGTGGTCCGACCGCAATCGGCACCGCCGATCCTCACCGATCGCGAGCAGAAGCTCGAGCTGCTGGCGTCTGCCGGCATCGACCGCACGCTTGTGGTGCCCTTCGACGAGGCCAGGGCCAAGGAGACCGCCGAGGAATTCGTGCTCGAGGTGCTCGTGGGGGCGCTCGGCGCTCGCCTCGTCGTGGTGGGGGAGGACTTCCACTTCGGTCACCGGCGCGCCGGCAACGTAGCGCTCCTGGCCGAGATGGGGTCCCGGCACGGATTCGACGTGGTGGGGATGGCCCTCGAGGAGGACGGTTCCCGGCAGGCGGTGTCGTCGACCCGCATCCGCGAGCTGCTGGCCGCCTGCGACGTAGCCGGGGCGGCCGAGCTTCTCGGTCGACCCCACCAGGTCCGAGGGGTGGTGGTGCACGGGGACGGTCGGGGAGGCTCCGAGCTCGATTTCCCGACCGCCAACATCGCCGTCCCTGATGGCGTCGCCAGGCCCGGCGAGGGGATCTACGCCTGCTGGTACGAGCGACCCGACGGATCGGTCCATCCCGCCGCCGCGTCCCTGGGTCGTAACCCGACGTTCCACGTCGCCGCCGAGCCCGTGCTCGAGGTGTTCCTCCTGGACTTCAGCGGCGACCTCTATGGTGAGCCGGCCCGGGTCTCGTTCGTGACGCACCTGCGCGAGGAGCGCCATTTCGACTCCATCGAGGCACTGGTCACCCAGATGAACGCCGACGTGGCCGCCACGCGTGCCGCTCTCGGGCTCACCGCCGAACGGTCGCCGTCCTGACGGACCCGACCCGGCCTGTTCGCCGGAGTCGTGGCGGTGGGAGGCGTGGGGGCGGGCGCGCAGTGGCCCTGCTAAAGTGAAATCCCAGCCGGGACGCCGTCCCGGCCGGATCCGGGCAGGGGCGGACATGGCTTCGCCCTACCGTCCCTGAGCAATTCCGAGGTCGTTCCCCCCATATGGCTGAAAAGTCCGCGACGATCGCCGAACATCGCCTGCACGAGACCGATACGGGCTCGCCCGAGGTGCAGATCGCGCTCCTCACCGAGCGCATCACGCTTCTCACCGAGCACCTCAAGGTCCACAAAGGCGACCATCACACCCGACGGGGTCTGATGAAGATCATCGGTCGTCGCCGCAGGCTTCTCGACTATGTGCGGGACAACGACGTCGAGCGTTACCGGTCGATCATCGGCCGGCTCGGCATCCGCCGATAGCAGCCGGCCCCCGGGACGGCCGACCGGCCGGAACGGGAGCCAACCTCGGGTTGGAACATCCCGCCCGGGCAGAGGGTGGACAATCCGCCCGACAGACCGAAGGGCACTTGGCCAGCGGTCAGCTGCCAGTCGCCGGTCACCTGCGCCGCGTTGCGCCACCGCCGATCATGTGATCGGGCCGGTAGGCGAGCAGCGACGTGCGGGAGGTGGTCGACCACTGGGAACTGGCCTGGCGCGGTGTCCTCGAGAAATGAGGAGACAAATGGCGCAAGCCATCACCGTGTCGGCCCCGATCAGCGGGACCGACCGCACACTGACATTCGAAGCGGGCAAGCTCGCCCCCCAGGCTGACGGCGCCGTCGTCGGGCGCGTCGGCGACACCATGTTGCTCGTGGCCGCCACTGCCTCGCGGGGCGTGCGCGAGGGGGCCGACTTCTTCCCTCTGACCGTGGACATCGAGGAGCGGATGTACGCGGCGGGCAAGATCCCCGGCTCGTTCTTCCGCCGGGAGGGCCGGGCCACCGATCAGGCCATCCTCACGGACCGCCTGATCGACCGTCCCCTGCGTCCGTCGTTCCCCGACGGATTCCGCAACGAGGTGCACGTGGTCGGGACCGTCCTCGCCGCCGACCAGATCAATCCCCACGACGTGCTCGCCATCAACACGTCGTCGGCGGCGCTCATGCTGTCGGGGATCCCCTTCGACGGGCCGATCGGCGCCGTGCGCATCGCGTGGTCCATTGAGGGCGCGTGGATTCCCCACCCCAGCTATCAAGAGGGTGACGCCTCGTGCTTCGAGCTCGTCGTGGCGGGGCGGGCCCTGTCCGAGGAGCCCGGGGGCGAGATCGCCATCATGATGGTCGAGGCCGGTGGGACCGAGGACTCGTGGAAGTACTACGAGGCGGGCGCCCCCAAGGTCACCGAGGAAGTCCTGACCGAGGGGCTCGAAGCGGCCAAGACCTGGATCCGGGAGTCGATCGAGCTCCAGCGCGAACTGGTTGCCAAGGTCGGCAAGAAGCCCACCATCGCCTACGAGCTGTTCACCGACTACAAAGACGACGTCTTCGAGCGGGTCGTGGCGGTGGGGAGCGACGCCATCGCCAAGGCCAACACGATCACCGAGAAGGCCGAGCGCAATGCTGCGCTCGACGAGACGACGACGTCGATCATCGCCCAGCTGAGCCCCGAGTTCCCCGAGCGCGAGCGCGAGATCAAAGCGGCCGCGCGCGCCCTCACCAAGAAGATCGTGCGCAAGCGGATCGTCGACGAGGGTGTCCGGATCGACGGCCGTGGCACCGCCGAGATCAGGCCCTTGTCGGCAGAAGTCGGGCTCCTTCCCACCACGCACGGCTCGGCGCTGTTCCAGCGGGGCGAGACGCAGGTGCTCAACGTGACGACGCTGGGCATGCCGCGCATGAACCAGCTGCTCGACACCATCGGCATCCACGAGCACAAGCGCTACATGCACCATTACAACTTCCCGCCCTTCTCCACGGGCGAGACGGGGTTCATGCGCGGACCCAAGCGCCGCGAGATCGGGCACGGGCTCCTGGCCGAGCGGGCGCTGCTCCCCGTGGTGCCGTCCCAGGAGGAATTCCCCTACACCCTACGGCTCGTCTCGGACGTGCTGTCGTCGAACGGCTCGACCTCCATGGCGTCGGTGTGCGGCTCCTCGCTGTCGCTCATGGACGCCGGTGTGCCCATCAAGGCACCCGTGGCCGGGATCGCCATGGGACTCGTCTACGACGAGGGCAACTACGTGACCTTGACCGACATCCTCGGTGCCGAGGACGCCTTCGGTGACATGGACTTCAAGGTGGCGGGCACACGCGACGCCGTGACGGCGTTGCAGCTCGACACCAAGATCGACGGGCTCCCTGCCGACGTCCTGGGCCGAGCACTCCTCCAGGCGCGCGACGCGCGCCTGATCATCCTCGACGTCATGGCCGACGCCATCGCAGAGCCGCGGCCCGAGGTCTCGGAGAACGCCCCCAAGATCGTGTCGTTCCAGATCCCGGTCGACCGCATCGGCGAGGTGATCGGCCCCAAGGGCAAGGTCATCAACGCCCTGCAGGCCGAGACCGGCGCCGACATTGCCGTGGACGACGACGGGTTGTTTGGCCTCGTCACCATCGGCGCCAAGGACGGGGGTGCAGTGTCGGAGGCCAAGCGCCGGATCTTCCTCATCGTGGATCCCCCTGACGCCGAGGTGGGCGCCGTCTATGCCGGGAAGGTCGTCAACATCACCAAGTTCGGGGCGTTCGTCAATATCCTCCCCGGACGCGACGGGCTCCTCCACATCTCGAAGGTGGGCGGCGGCAAGCGCGTCGACCGGGTCGAGGATGTGCTGTCGCTGGGCCAGGACCTCGAGGTGAAGGTGGACGACATCGATCCGCAGGGCAAGGTGTCGCTGTCGCTGGCCGGGGAACCGCCGGTGCCGGCAGGAAACGGGTCGGGCGCGTCGATGGGCTCGGGTGCCGCAACGGGCTCGAGCGATCCCTCGCGTGGCGCGGGTCCCTCCCGTGGACCTGAGGGCGCCCGGGACACCGCCACCGCGCCGGTGGCGTCGTTCGAGGCCGCCTTCGAAGCCGAGCTCGTCAGTGAGCTGGGCGATCTCGGCCCAGGGCCGGCGACGTCGGGTGGCGGGGGAGAGCGAGGCGAGCGCGGCAGCCATCGTGGCGGGGACCGCGGCGGCGATCGTGGTCCTCGACGTCCTCGTCGGCGGTGAGCGCCGAGCATCGCTCGGCTCCCAATCCTGAACAGCCGCCCTCGAGCCCGGCGGTCGGTGGCACCGCGGTGTTGCCGGCCCCGGTCTCCCGAGCGTGCCCGTGATCCGCACCGAGCTGCTCGGGTGCGGCGCCCGCCTCGTGACCGAGCCGATGGCCGAGGCGCGTTCGGTGACGGTCGGGGTCTGGGTCGGAACCGGGTCGCGTGACGAGGACGACGCCCACTCCGGCGCGTCGCACTTCCTCGAGCACCTGCTGTTCAAGGGCACTCCGAAGTGGAGTGCGGCGGACATCGCCGAGTCGGTCGACGAGATCGGCGGTGACATGAACGCCTTCACGACCAAGGAGTACACAGCCTTCTACATCCGCCTGCTCGCCGACGATCTCCCGCTCGGCCTCGACGTGCTGGGCGCCATCATGACCGAGCCCGCCCTGCGGGTGGACGACATCGACGCCGAACGCCAGGTGATCCTGGATGAGATCCTGATGCACGCCGACGAGCCGTCTGACTTCGCGGCCGAGCAGTGCACCGCGGCCATGTTCCCCGAGCACCCCCTGGGCCGCGAGGTCCTCGGCACCCCGACGAGCGTGGAGTCGTTGGACCAGGTCGAGATCCGCCGTTTCTTCGACCACCACTACCGAGCCGGCAATCTCGTCGTCGCCGCCGCGGGCGACGTCGACCATGAGCACTTGGCGACCCAGGTCGATGCCCGCTTCGCGGGTCGGCCCGGAGGGGAGTCGCCGCCGCGGTTCCCGCCCGGGCGACCCGGACAGGCCCTCACGGTGCACGACCGTCGCACCGAGCAGGTGCACCTCGTCGTGGGCATGCGCTGCGCGGGCCGGCATGCACCCGAGCGTTGGCCCCTGGCTGTGCTCAACCACGTCCTGGGGGGAGGGATCTCGAGCCGGTTGTTCCAAGAGATACGCGAACGCCGGGGTCTCGCCTACTCGATCTGGTCCGAACGGATCCACTACGACGAGGTCGGGACCATGACCGTGAGCGTCGGGACCGCGCCCGAGCACGCCCGCGAGGTGCTCGCCCTCGTGCACGGGGAGCTCGACCGCATGGGCGAGAAGGGGATCACGGCGCGGGAGCTGGCCGTGGCCAAAGGGCACCTCCGGGCCGAGACGCTGTTGTCGCTCGAGGACTCCGGCGCCCGCATGAGCAGGATCGGCTCCAGCATGTTGCTCCACGACCACGTGCTCGAGATCGACGAGGTCCTGTCCAAGGTGGACGCGGTCACGGTCGACGACGTCGCCGCGGTGGCGGCCTCGGTGGCCAGCCAGACCCGTACCCTGTCGGTCGTGGGCCCCTTCGACCCTGACGCCCCGTGACAGGGCGCCCGGCGACGCGGGCGGGAGCGACGTCATCGGCGCGCGGGCCTGTCGATAGGGTTTGGCCATGACGCGCGTGGGAGTGCTCGGCGCCGGCGGCCGTATGGGCCAGGTGGTGTGCCGGGCGATCGCGCAGGACCCCGACCTCGAGCTCGTCGCCGCCGTCGATCCCGCCCTGGCGGGCATCGACCTACGCCAGGTGACCGGGGTGGACGGGGCGGGGCTGCAGGTGGCGAGCGACGTCGACGACCTCGAGCGGTCGGGCGCGGAGGTCGCTGTCGACTTCACGGTGGCGGACGCCGCCGCCGAGCACATGCGGTGGTGCGCCGCGCACGGGGTTCACGCCGTGGTGGGCACGACCGGCATCGGTGAGGACGTGCTCACCGAGCTGGGCGTCCTGTTCGAGCGCTCCGAAGCGAATTGCGTGATCGCGGCGAACTTCGCCATCGGTGCGGTGCTCATGATGCGCTTCGCCGAGTTGGCGGCACCGTTCATGGACGGGGTGGAGATCTTCGAGCTGCATCACGACGGCAAGCTCGACGCGCCGTCGGGGACGGCCATACACACCGCTGATCGCCTCGACAGGGCCCGCCGGGCCGCCGGCGGCGACGCCTGGCCCGCCGACCGTACCGCCAAGGAAGTGGTCGCCGGGGCACGCGGGGGAGAGGGCCCGGGCGGGGTCCGGATCCATTCGGTGCGCCTCCCCGGCCTCGTCGCCCACCAGGAGGTGCTCTTCGGTGCCGTCGGGCAGAGCCTCGGCATCCGCCACGACGCCTACGACCGCACCTCGTTCATGCCCGGGATGATCCTGGCCGTGAAGTCGGTGGCGAGCCGGCCCGGCCTCACCGTCGGGCTCGACACGCTCCTCGGATTCTGACGGCGCGGCGCTAGCCTGGACCGGTGGACGGGCCCCGCCAGCGCATCCTCGAGGCGACTTATGCATGCGTGGCGCGCTGGGGCCTGTCCAAGACCACCATCGAGGATGCGGCGCGCGAGGCGGGACTGTCGCGGGCCACGGTCTACCGCTATTTCCCCGGCGGTCGCGACGAGCTCATCGACGCCGTGGTGTCGTGGCAATTCCTCCTCTTCTTCGTCAGCCTCTACGAGGAGGTCCACGGGGCGACCTCGCTCGAGGAGGTGCTCGAGCGAGGTCTCGTCTTCGCCCGGCGTTCGCTCGTCGAGCACGAGGTGCTCCAGAAGATGCTCGAGACCGAGCCCGAGGTGCTCATGCCCAAGCTCACCGTCGAGTCGAACCGGACCGTCGGGCTCGTCGCCGGCTTCCTCGTGCCCTATCTGCACGAGCACGGGATGGCCGAGGGCGTGGAGATCCACGAGGCGGCGGACTTTCTCGCCCGCATGATCCTCTCCTACATCTCGTCTCCCGGGCATTGGGACCTCGGTGACCCCGAGCAGGTCGCCACCCTGGTCCGGACCGAGCTCCTGGCGGGTGTGGTCGGCGAACTGGGGCCCGCCCTCCCCTGACCACGGCGCGGCCCGCCCTGCCCGGGCGACCATTGACAATGAGACATCTCGAGCCATACTGTCTCATCGTGGGTGGGGTGCGACTGGAGCTGGTGCGGGACACGCTTTCGGGCGAGTCCCTTGACGAGCCCGAGTTCGCAGCCACCCCCGCTCGGGTACGGGTCATCGACGGCGCCCTGGCGTGCATCGCCCGCCAGGGGGTGGCCAAGACCACCCTCGACGACGTCGCCCGGGCGGCGCGCTGCAGCCGGGCCACGGTGTACCGGGTCTTCCCCGGCGGGAAGGACGCGGTGCTCGGCGCCGTCGTCGACACCGAGGTATCGAGGTTCTTCAGCGCGCTGGCGGTGCGCATGGGAGCCGCCACCGATCTCGAAGATGTGCTCGTGGCCGGCATGACCGAGGCCGCCACCAGGGTGAGCGAGCACGGCGCCCTCACGAACCTGTTGGTGCACGAGCCCGAGCTCGTCCTGTCGCAGTTGGCCTTCGCCCGTATGGACGAGATGCTCGCGCTGACCTGTGCGTTCACGACCCCGTTCCTCGGGCGCTGGCTCGACCAGGCTGAGTCCAGGCGTGTCGCCGAATGGGCGGCGCGCATCGTCGTGTCGTATCTGTTGTGCCCTGCCGACGGCGTCGACCTCACCGACGCCGTTCAGGTCCGACGACTGGTGCGACAGTTCGTGTTACCCGGGATCCGGGCGTTGCGCGTGCCCCAGGGGGCAAACGGCCTGTCCCCCTCACAGGGCACCGCCGTCGGGGTCCGACGATCTCTGCAGTCCAACCGGTCACTACCCACCACCAAGGGGGAAGCATCATGACGGAGCAGATGCGCGAGACGGTCGACATCATCGGCCGCGACGACATCAACGATCTCGAGGCAATCCTCTCGGTCGTGAACACCGACGTGGACGAGGAACGCCACGCCGTCCATTCGGTGTACGACACCATTTTCACCTGGGACTACGAAAAGGGTCAGCGGCCCAAGCTCGAGAAGCTCTACGAAAAGGCCAAGAAGGCGCAGTGGAACGGTCAGACCGACCTTCCGTGGGAGACACACGTCGACCAGGAGGCGCTGGTGGTGGCCAATGCCGCCGCCAACGGTGGCCTCGGTGAGGGCCTCGACGTGAGCGGGACCTCGTTGGCGCTCTGGGGCGACAAGGAATGGATCCAGTTCGGGGTGGAGAGCCAGAACTGGACTCTCTCGCAGTTCATGCACGGCGAGCAGGGCGCCCTCGTCTGCACGGCCAAGATCGTGGAGTCGGTCCCGTGGATCGACGCCAAGTACTACGCGGCGACCCAGGTCATGGACGAGGCCCGCCACGTCGAGGTCTTCGCCAAGTACCTCGACGACAAGCTGTCGGGCCACTACCCGATCAACGCTCATCTCCGGCTCCTGCTCGACGACATCATCGCCGACCAACGGTGGGACATGACCTACTTGGGCATGCAGATCATGGTGGAGGGACTGGCGCTGGCCGCCTTCGGGTTCATGCACCAGATGACGACCGAGCCGCTGCTCAAGCAACTGCTGCGCTATGTGATGGCGGACGAGGCCCGCCATGTGGCCTTCGGTGTGCTCAGCCTCCAGGAGTACTACCAGCAGCTCACGGCGGCCGAGATCCGAGAGCGCCAGGAGTTCGCCTTCGAGGCAGCCGTGCGCATGCGTGACCGGTTCCTCCAGCAAGAGGTGTGGGACCGCATGGGGGTCAATCCCAAGGAGATCGTGCCGCTGCTCATGCAGGTGCCCGACCGCCAGGTCTTCCAGTCCCTGCTGTTCTCCAAGATCGTGCCCAACTGCAAGAAGCTCGGCCTCCTCGATGCCGCCGACGGCTGGCTGCGGGTGAAGTTCACCGAGCTCGGCGTGATCGGGTTCGAGGACTGGGCCGACACCGGCGAGGAGTACGACAGCCTGCAGGCGACTCCCGCCGCCGGCAGCGCCGTCGCCTAGCGCCGCCGGGCGGCCAGCCGCGGCCGCCGGGGAGCTAGCCTGACCCCGTGAAGTCGTCACCCGGGACTGCGCGTTTCGGCACGGTCATCACCGCCATGGTGACGCCCTTCGACGACGAGGGGCGTCTCGATGTCGACGGGGCCGTGACCCTGGCCCGGTGGCTCACGAGTCACGGCAGCGACGGGCTCGTGGTGGCGGGCACGACGGGGGAGGGCCCGGTCCTCACCGACGCCGAGCTCGGTCAACTGTGGCAGGCCGTGGTCGAAGCCGTCACCGTCCCCGTCCTGGCGGGCACCGGTTCCAACGACACCGCCCATACCATCGAGTGCACGAAGCTGGCCGAAGCGGCCGGCGCCCACGGGGCACTGGTGGTCACCCCGTACTACTCGCGGCCCTCGCAGGCGGGGTTGTCCGCCCACTTCCGCGCCGTGGCGGCGGCCACGGCGCTGCCGGTGGTGCTCTACGACGTTCCGGTGCGTACCGGCCGGCGCATCGGCCGCGACACCATGGTGCAACTGGCACAAGACGTCACCAACATCGTCGGCGTCAAAGACGCCACCGGCGACCCCGCCGGTTCGGCCCGGCTCGTGGCCGAAACGCCCGAAGGGTTCGAGCTCTACAGCGGTGACGACGCCCTCACGCTTCCGTTGTTGGCACTGGGCGCGGTGGGTGCGGTGAGCGTGGCGTCGCACTGGGCCGGCGAGGAGATCGCCTCCATGGTGTCCGCCTGGTTCAAGGGCGACACCGACGGGGCGAGGACGTCGAACGTCCGGCTCTTCGAGTCCTACGACTTTCAGACGAGCGAGACGTTTCCGAACCCGCTCCCGGCCAAAGCGGCCTGCCGCGCCCTGGGCCTACCCGCCGGCCAGTGCCGGCTCCCGCTCGGGGCCGCCCCACCCGAACTCGACGAGCGGGCCCGCCTGGTGATCGCCAACCTCGGGCGCGACGTGCACGCCGGCGCCGGTGCACACCCGGGCGGGTCGCTTGCCTGATCCTGTCCGCGTCATCTTCCTGGGTGGGTTGGGAGAGATCGGCCGGAATTGCGCGTGCTTCGAGCTGAACGGTCGCATCGTCGTCCTCGACTGCGGGATCATGTTCCCCGAGCCCGACATGCCCGGCATCGATCTGGTGCTCCCGGACCTCTCGTACCTGCGCGAGCGTGCCGACGCCGTCGAAGCCGTGGTCCTGACCCACGGTCACGAGGACCACACCGGCGGACTCGCCTTCTTGCTCCGTGACCTGTCGGTTCCCGTGTACGGGTCGGCACTGACCCTCGGGCTCGCCCGCAACCGCGTGGAGGAGGCCGGCGTCGCCGACCGGGCGCGCTTCGTCGAGGTCGTCGACGGCGAGCGCCGCCAGATCGGCCCCTTCGACGTGGAATTCATTCCCGTCACGCACTCGGTGCCGCACGGCTTCGCCACCGCCTTCCACACTCCCCAGGGTGTGATCCTGCACTCGGGCGATTTCAAGATCGACCTCACGCCCGTCGACGGCCGCCTCACCGACCTGGCGCGTATCGGGACCCTGGCGACGGGCCCGGGTGTGCGCCTGCTGTTGTCGGACTCGACCAATGCCGAGGAACCGGGGTTCACCGAGTCCGAGACCCAGGTGGGTGCCACGTTGCGCCGCCTCTTCGAGGCCCGCGCCGGACGACGGATCATCGTCACCTGTTTCGCCAGTCACATCCATCGCGTGCAGCAGGTGGTCGACGCCGCGCTGGGAACGGGGAGGAAGGTGGCCACGCTCGGCCGTTCCATGGCGAAGAACGTCGAGCTGGCTCGACGGCTGGGCCTCCTGGAGCTGCCTCCGGAGCAGGTGGTCGATGTCGAGCACGTCGACGACATGGACCCCGGCAAGGTTTGCGTCATCTCCACGGGCTCCCAGGGTGAGCCCATGTCCGCCCTGTCGCTGATGGCCGGCGGCGACAGCAAGTGGCTGCACCTCCGCCCCAACGACGTGGTGGTGATCAGCGCCCACCCCATACCGGGCAACGAGTGGGCGGTCGGACGGGTCATCGACGGCTTGTACCGCCGCGGCGCCGAGGTCATCCATACCGGCGTCGAGCCCGTGCACGTGAGTGGGCACGCCCGTCAGGGTGAGCTCGAGGTGCTGCTGTCGGTGGCGCGGCCCGAATGGTTCATCCCCGTCCACGGCGAGTACCGACACCTCGTGAACCACGCCCAGCTGGCCACGCGCATGGGGGTCGACGACGACAAGGCCCTGCTGTGCGAGGACGGGGACTCGGTGGTGATCGACGACGCCGGGATCCACCGGGGGGAGTCGGCTCCCGCCGGGTTCCTCTACGTCGACGGCACCGTCGGGGACGTGGGTCACGGCGTGCTGCGCGACCGTCGCATGCTGGCCGAGGAGGGTGTGGTCGTGGTGGTCGCCACCGTCGACCTCCACGCCGGCGAGGTGGTGAGCCCGCCCGAGATCGTGACGAGGGGCTGGATCCACGCGCCGGAGGCCGAGGCCCTGCTCGGCGAGGCGAGCGACGTCGTGCGCGTGGCGCTCGAGAAGGCTCTGGCCGAAGGGGCCACCGATCAGGAGACGCTTTGCCGCCATGCCCGGAAGGCCCTCGGCCGGCTGGTGGGGGAGCGGACCCGGCGTCGGCCCATGATCGTGCCGGTCGTCGTCACCGTCTGAGGCTCGACCCGGGCCCGCGTTCTCCCTGGTCGTAGGCCCCGGACCCGATCCTCGGTTGGTCATGGGGCGGCTGTTAGCGTTGGGACCATTGTGGTGACGACGAAGCGCCGCCCGGTGGGCTCACGCCCCTCCTCCCGGTCGGCACCCGGTAAGCGCCGGAGCAAATCCAAAGGTCGCTCCCGCGCGACGCGGCCTCCCAAGCGCTCCGCCGCCCGCCGGCGTCGCCGGGCCATGCCCCGGGCCCGGCGCCCGGCCTGGGTGCTCTCGGCGTTGTCGGTACTCGAGGGACACGTCGAGGACGCCTGGGGCATCGGGCTCGTCACCGTGGGGATCCTCGGCGCGCTCGCTCTGTACGGAAACGCCCTCGGGCCGGTGGGCCACGGGGTCCGCCATGGGTTCGGGATGGTCCTCGGTGTGGGCCGCTTCCTGGTCCCACCGGCCTTCGCCGCCGCCGGGGTGATGCTCATCGCCGGGAGGCCACGCCACGAGCCGGCCCGCGCCGGGGTCGGGCTCGCACTGACCCTGGCCTCGGTGGCCGGGCTCGCCGATCTGGCCGGCGGGGCGCCGCCCTTCTCCGCTTCGTCGACACGGCTGGCCGGGGCCGGAGGTTTCATCGGGTCCGCCTTGGGCAACCCCCTGCGGTCGGGGCTCGGGGACTGGGGGGCTTCGGTCGTCCTGCTCGCCCTCGTCACCCTCGCCCTTGTGCTCTTCACGGGCGTGACCCTGCGGGTTGCGCTGGCCGGAGCAGCCCGCCTCGGTCGGGTGCTGTGGGACACGGCGGTTCCCCACGGAGACGCCGACGACGTCGACGTACTCCCCTCCGACGACACCGGCCTCGACGACGGCCCCGCCCTCGAGGCGCCGACCACCGGTCGCAGCCGTCGGCACCATGGGGACCGTCCCGTGCTGTTCGACCTCGACGAGATGCTCGACGCCGAGCCGCCCGTCGAGGCCGAGATCGAGTCGACGCCCGAGCCCGTGGTCGACGTGCCGCTCGTCGAGGCCCGACCCGACGACGCAACGATCGCGGCCGCCACCGGCGCGCGCCCCGAGGCGGGGCTCTCGTTGGACGCGCGCGCCGCCACCGGGGACTGGCGTCTCCCCCCCACGAAGTTCCTGTCGCGCTCGAAGCTCCAAGAGCTCGACCGCTCAGAGATCAGCGCGGCCGGTCGAGCGCTCGTGAGCGCCCTGGCGGCACATGGCGTGGAGACCCGCTTGCTGGGCCACACCGTCGGCCCCACCGTCACCCGGTTCGAGCTCGAGCTCGGCCCCGGCGTCAAGGTGGCGAGGGTCACGAGCCTGGCCAAGGACATCGCCTACGCCATGGCCTCGGCCGACGTCCGGATCCTGGCACCCATCCCCGGCAAGTCGGCCATCGGCATCGAGGTCCCCAACCGCATGCGCCAGCTGGTGACGTTGGGCGACGTGCTCGCCTCCGAAGAAGCGCGCCAGGCCACCCATCCCCTGGAGGTGGCCCTGGGCCGCGACATCGCGGGGCGGCCGGTCATCGAGAACCTGGCCGACATGCCCCACATCCTGATCTCGGGGGCCACCGGCGCGGGCAAGTCGTCGTGCATCAACTCGTTGATCACCTCGATCATGATGCGGACCACGCCCGAGGAGCTCCGACTCATCCTCGTCGACCCCAAGCGGGTCGAGCTCGGCCAGTACAACGGGCTCCCGCACCTGCTCACCCAGGTCGTCGTGGATCCGAAAAAGGCGGCCAACGCGCTGTCGTGGGCCGTCACCGAGATGGAGCGCCGCTACGACGTCCTGGCCGAGGCGGGCATGCGCGACATCACCGGGTACAACGCCGCGGTCGAGCGTGGTGAGCTCGACGACGTCGGGCCGCTCGCCGGCGAGACCGAAGAGGCCGAGGGGGCCGACGCCGACGGCGAGCTCGATGACGACGTCGCCGAGCGCGTGGCGGCGCACCTGGCCGAGTCCCGTGCCGCGGTGAGCCCCACGGTGCATCGTGAGCGTCTGCCGTTCATCCTCATCGTGGTGGACGAGCTCAACGACCTCATGATGGTGGCGGCGCGCGACGTGGAGGAGTCGGTGTGCCGGATCGCGCAGATGGCCCGTGCCGTCGGGATCCACCTCGTCCTCGCCACCCAGCGTCCGTCGGTCGACGTGATCACGGGCGTGATCAAGGCGAATGTCCCGTCCCGCCTGGCATTCTCGGTGTCGTCGCTCGCCGACAGCAGGGTGATCCTCGACCAGCCCGGCGCCGAGCGCCTCATCGGCAAGGGGGACATGCTCCTCCTCACGGCCTCGTCGTCGGTGGCGCGACGGATCCAGGGCCCGTGGGTGTCCGAGAGCGAGGTGCGGACGGTTGTCGCCCACTGGCAACGACAACGCAGTGCCGAATACGTGGTGGGAATCGCCGGGGACGAGAACTCGGCGCGCGGCGGGGATGGCCTCGATGACGACGACGAGCTGCTGTCTGCGGCCATGGAGCTCGTCGTTCGATCTCAGCTAGGGTCCACGTCGATGTTGCAGCGCAAGCTCCGGGTGGGTTTCTCCAGGGCGGGACGCCTGATGGACCTGCTCGAGCGCCGGGGGGTGGTGGGGCCGTCGGAGGGATCCAAGGCCCGCGCGGTGCTCATGGCGCCCGAAGAGCTCGAGCAGCTAGCCGACCGGTAGACGGGATGGTCCGACACCGAGGCCGGCACAGCCGTGGGGCGCGTGCGGACGCCGAAGAGGGCGACGTCTTGAGCACCTCACTTCCCACCGATTCGCCGACCGCCACCGGTGATGGTGCCCGCCCCAGCGTTCCCGAGTTCGGTCTCAACGGCACCGCCGCGGTCCCCGGGAGCCTGGGCGGAGGCACCCTGGCGGCGGTCCTCGACGTGGCGCCGGAATCGGTGTCGGGGTCGTCACCGGACACGGCCTTGCCCCCGGTGTCGCGTGAGGTCCCCGTGATCCTGTCGCCGCCGGTGTCGCTGTCGCGGCCCCCGGCGACGCCGATCGTGGGCGAGCCCGACCGGCGCCATCGCCATCGACGCTGGCCCTGGGTGGTCCTGGTGCTGGTCGTCGCCGCTGTCGTGGTCACCGCGGTGCAACTCGGCCGTCCCATCCCGGCGGTCGCCGTGCACCGGACGCTGCCGGTCATGACACCGGTCACCGGCGCCACACCGGTGCTGCCGTGGCCGGCGACGGGGGAGGCGGCGGTGGCGGTCCCGGAGCTCGGTGTCACCCTCCAGTCCGGGCCCGAGGCGGCGGTGCCCATCGCCAGCCTCACGAAGATCATGACCGCCTACCTGACCCTGCGGGACCACCCGTTGGCCCCGACCGTTCAGGGCCCCATGCTCGTCATGACCGCCGCGGACCAGGTCGAAGCCTTCGAGGACGACGAGGGGGGCGCCACCAACGTCCCCGTGCAGCCGGGAGAGGAATTGAGCGAACGACAATTGCTCAACGGCCTGCTCGTGCACTCGGCCAACAACTTCGCCGACATCCTGGCGCGGTGGGATTCGGGGACGGTACCGGCCTTCGTGGCCAAGATGAACGCGACGGCGGCCGCGCTCGGCATGACGCACACCCACTACGCCGATGCCAGTGGTCTCGATCCCGGTACGGCGGGTACGGCGGGTGACGAGTTGCTCGTGACTCAGGCGGCCATGGCGATCCCCACCTTCGCCGCCGTGGTGTCGCAGCGCACGGTGACCTTTCCGACCGTGGGGGTGCTCAGCAACTATGTGTCGTCGGTCGGCACCGACGGGATTGTGGGCGTGAAGTCGGGGTTCACCCAGGCGGCCATGGGATGCCTCGTCCTGGCCGGGGAGCGGACGGTGGCAGGGCATCAGGTGCTGGTGCTCGCCGCGGTGACCGGACAACCTGGTGTGAATCCCCTCGACGTCGCCAACGGGGTCGACGAGCACCTGCTCGACGCGGTGGCCTCGGGACTGCGTGACGTTCCCGTCACCTCCTCGGGCCTCAGCGTCGCTGACGTCACGCGAGCGTGGTCCCCGAAGATCGTGCCGATGGTGGCCTCTCGGGCCATCACGCTGTTGGCGTGGCCCGGTCAGGAGCCGCGAGTGGCCCTCGCCATGAGCCCGGTGCACTCCGGTGCGAAGCGCGGGGATCGGGTGGGCTCGTTGGCAGCGTCGATCGGCGACGAGCGGGTGGTCGTGCCTGTGCGTGTGGCCGACAGCCTGAGGGGCCCGTCGGTGAGCTGGCGCCTCAAGCGATCCTGAGCGGAGCCGCCGGCGCGGCGCGGGGACGGCACTACCCTGGACCTCCATGCGCGCCCGAGCCCCTGCTTCGGCGGCCAACCTCGGCCCCGGCTTCGACGTCCTGGCGGTGGCGCTCGACCTCTACGTCGAAGTCGACGTAGAGCCCGCTTCGCGCCTGGTGGTCCGCTCCGAGGGCGAGGGTGCGGACCTCGAAGAGGACGACATGCACCTCGCCGCCCGGGTGGCGATCGACGTCGTAGGGCACGACCGTCTCGCCGTCACGGTCCGATCGGCCATCCCGGTGGCGCGGGGCCTCGGTTCCTCGGCCGCGCTGGCCGTGGCGGCGGCCGCGGCGGCGGGGTCCAAGGACCCGTTGGGGGTGGCCGCCCGTATCGACGGGCATCCCGAGAACGCGGCGGCCTCGGTGGTGGGGGGCCTGGTGGCGGCCACGCTGGTCCGTGGGGCGGTGCGGGCGGTCCGCATGCCTCTCGACGGTGGCCTCGTCCTCGTGGCCATGGTGCCCGAACGGCCCCTGCCCACCACCAAGGCACGCCAGGCGCTGCCCCAAGAGGTGAGTCGAACCGATGCCACGTTCAATCTGGGTCGACTGGCATTGCTCCTCGCCGGCCTGGCGGACCGTTCGTTGTTGATCCGGGAAGCCACCGAGGACCGGCTGCACCAGGACTACCGCAGTCCGCTGTTCCCCGAGGCCCCGCAGCTGCTGGCTCGTCTGGTGGCGGCGGGGGCGTTGGCATCGTGTTGGTCCGGAGCGGGGCCCACGTTGCTCGGGATCTGCGACGGCGAGCACGGCGAGCGGGTGCGGGCCGGCGCCGAGGAGGCCATGGAGAGCATCGGTGTCCCCGGGCGCGCCGTGTTGCTCCGCCCCGACCTCGAGGGGCTCATCGTCGAGGGAATTCGCCTGTGACGCGCACGTTCCACATCCGCACCTACGGCTGCCAGATGAACGAGCACGACTCCGAGCGCCTGGCCGGGCTCCTCATCGGGGACGGGCTCGAACCGACCGACGACATCGAGCACGCCGATCTCGTGGTCTTCAACACGTGCTGCATCCGGGAGAACGCCGACCAGAAATTCTACGGACATCTGGGCCAGTTCAAGGCGTTGCGTGAGAGCCGTCCTGCTATGCAGATCGCCGTGGGGGGCTGCCTCGCCCAGAAGGAACGCGACGCCATCCGCACCCGCGCCGGCCACGTCGACGTGGTGTTCGGGACACACAACCTGGTCCGGGCCCCGGCCCTGCTGCGTCAGGCCGCCACCACGGGCCCCGTCGTCGAGATCCTCGACGCACCGGCACCGCAGGGAGTCTCGGATCTCCCCCTGGCGCTGTCGGCGGCGCGCCAGCTCCCGTATGCGGCGTGGGTGACCATCCAGATGGGTTGCGACAATTCGTGCGCCTTCTGCATCGTGCCCCAGGTGCGCGGCCCCGAGGTGAGCAGGCCCGTCGACGACATCGTGGCCGAGGTCAAGAGCCTGAGCGCCCGAGGTGTCACCGAGGTGACGCTGCTCGGGCAGAACGTGAACTCCTACGGACGCGACCTGACCCGCCGCCGGCCGTTGTTCGCGCCGCTCCTGCGCGCCGTGGGGGCTGTCGACGGTGTGCGCCGCGTCCGCTTCACGAGCCCTCACCCGAAAGACCTCCGTCCTGAGACCATCGCCGCGATGGCCGAGACGCCGGCAGTGTGCGAGCACCTCCACCTGCCCCTGCAATCGGGGAGCGACCGGGTGCTCAGCGCCATGCGGCGCGGCTACCGAGCCGATCGGTACCTGGCCCGGCTGGCCGCGGCCCGGGCCGCTATCACCGACCTGGCGGTGACCACCGACATCATCGTCGGGTTCCCGGGCGAGACCGAGGACGACTTCGAACGCACGCTCGAAGTGGCCGCCGAGGCCGAATACGACAGCGCGTACACCTTCATCTTCTCGCCTCGACCCGGGACCAGGGCGGCGTCGATGACGGCATCCTTCGTGCCTGACGACGTGGTGGCCGAGCGATTCGAGCGACTCCGCGTGGTGGTGGAACGCTCGGCGCTTGCCAAGCACTGTGCCCGTGTCGGTCGCGTCGAGGAGGTCATCGTGGAAGGACCGAGCGCACGAGACCCCGGGGTGGTGACCGGCCGGACGCGCCAGAACAAGCTCGTGCACTTCGCGCCGCCCCCGGCGGGGATGCCCACCCCCGGCACCTACGCCGAGGTCACCGTCACCGACGCCGCCCCCCATCACCTGCGCGGCGCGTTGGAGCGCCTCACCGCCGCGGCCCGACAGCGCATCCCCATCGCCGTCTCGGTGCGCTAGCGCAGGTGGCTACGGCCGAAGCCCACACCGCGCCGGGCCAGGTCGCACCGAAAGGCGCGCCCGGCCACGTCGCGCTGGTGGGCCCCACGGCATCGGGGAAGTCAGCGCTGGCCTTGGAGCTGGCGCGGCGGCGACCGGTCGCCGAATTGGTGTCGGTCGACTCGATGTGCGTGTACCGGACCATGGACATCGGGACTGCCAAGCCGAGCGAGGCCGAGCGGGCGGCCGTGCCGTATCACCTCGTCGACCTCGTCGATCCCGACGAGGAATTCACCCTGAGCCGGTTCCAGGCCCTGGCGCGCGACGCGCTGGCGGCCATCGAAGGGCGGAGGCGGCGCGCCCTGCTCGTGGGGGGGACCGGGCTCTACCTCCGGGCGGTGGTCGACCGGCTGTCGGTGCCGGCGCGGTTCCCCGACGTCGCCGCCGCTCTCGAGCAGGAGGCGGACACCCCGGGCGGCACAGCGCGCCTCCACGCCCGGTTGACGGCCCTCGACCCGACCGCTGCCGCTCGCATGGAGCCCAACAACCGGCGTCGGGTCGTGCGTGCTCTCGAGGTGACGATGGGGGCGGGCCGACCCTTCTCGTCATTCGGTCCCGGGCTCGACGCCTATCCGCCCACACCGTTCACGCTGGTGGGCATCCGATTCGACCCCGCCGTCCACGATGCGCGTATCGACGAGCGCTTCCAGGATCTGCTCGAGTCGGGGTTCGTCGAGGAGGTGCGCGCCCTGGCCCGGAGGCCGGGCGGGCTGTCGCGCACCGCCCGCCAGGCCCTCGGGTACCGGGAACTGCTGGCGCACGTGGAGGAGGGGTCTCCCCTCGAACAGAGTGTGGAAGAGGCCAAGCGCCGGACCCGGGCCTTCGCCCGCAGGCAGTGGGCGTGGTTCCGGCGCGACCCGCGCATCGTGTGGCTCGACCCCCACGGTGATCTCCTGGCGCAGCTCCTCGAGGTGTGGGACGCGTCGGGAACGGCGCCGCCGCCTTCTGGCGTCGGGTCCGGCGGCGAGGTGCGAGACTGACCGCGATGGACGCCCGGGGCACGCTGCGCCTGACCAAGCACCACGGAGCGGGCAACGACTTCCTCGTGATGCTCGACCCCGACGACCGCCGGCCCCTGTCGGCGCTCGAGGTTCGCGCCCTGTGCGACCGGCACCGGGGCGTCGGGGCCGACGGCGTGCTGCGTGCGACCTCGGGCCACGGGCCCGCCGCGCTGGCGATGGACCTGCGCAACGCCGACGGGGGCGTCGCCGAGATGAGCGGCAACGGGATCCGATGCCTCGTCCAGGCGGCGGTGGACGGCGGCATGGTGCGGGCCGGGTCAGTGCTCGTGCAGACCTTGGGCGGGCTGCGTTCGGTGGAGTACCGGGCCGGCCCCGGCGCGGGGCAGGGCTACGGGCGCGTCGACATGGGCCGAGCCGTGCTCGGCTCCGACATCGGTGCCGACGAGCTCGGCGACGCCCACTGGGGGCAACACGTGGACATGGGGAATCCCCACGTCGTGCTGTTCGGCCCCCGGGGTGCAGACGACGCCGTGCGCAGCGTCGGTCCGCACTGGGAACGATCGGTCGTCGGGGGGGCCAACGTGGAGTTCGTGTGGCCCGGGCCGGGGGCCGGGGAGCTGTCGGTGCGGGTGTGGGAGCGCGGCGTGGGCGAGACCCTGGCGTGCGGAACGGGCGCCTGTGCGGTGGTGGCGGCGGCCCACGTCCACGGCGAGGCCGGCACCCGCGTCCGGGTGCACAATCCCGGCGGCCCCCTCGACGTCGAGCTCGGCGAGGCCGGGGTCTTCCTGGCCGGCCCCACCCAGAAGGTGGGCGATGTCACCGTCGACGAGGCGGTGCTGGCCGACATGATCCACACCGCCGAGCCCGACGACGGCGACGCGTCTGCGGTCGGGCCCGGGGACACGCCGGGCGTCGTTGCCACCGAGGTGGCGATTCGACAGTGACGCTGATCGAGCGCAGCTTCCGCGAGCGCATCGTGCTCGTGGGTGTGGTCTTCCCGTGGATCTCGCCCGAATCGGTCGACGCCGATCTCGACGAGCTGGCCCTCCTCGTCGACACGGCGGGTGCCACCGTCGTGGGTCGGGTGGTGCAGCGCCGTGACCGGCCCGATCCCGCCACCTTCGTCGGGCGGGGCAAGGCGCAGGAGCTCCACGAGCTGTCGCAGACCCTCGACACCGACACCATCGTCTTCGACGACGAGTTGTCTCCCGCCCAACAGCGCAACCTGGAGAAGATCCTCGGTCGAACGGCCATCGACCGCACGGCGGTGATCCTCGACATCTTTGCTCAGAACGCTCGCTCCCAGGAGGGCAAGGCTCAGGTGGAGCTGGCCCTGTTGCGGTACCGGCTGCCGCGGTTGCGCGGCAAGGGGCTCGGCTTGTCCCAGCAGGCGGGTGGCATCGGCACCCGGGGGCCTGGTGAGACCCAGCTCGAGGTGGACCGGCGGCGCCTGCTGCGCCGGATGACTCGCCTCGAAGCGGACCTGAAGCAGGTCTCCGCCACGCGCCGGACCCAGAGCCGATCTCGTCTGCGCTCGCGTCAGCGCGTCGTCAGCCTCGTGGGCTACACCAACGCCGGCAAGTCGACCCTGCTCAACCGGCTGACCGACGCCGGCGTGCTCGTCGAGGACCGTCTGTTCTCGACCCTCGACTCCAGGACGCGACGCCTGGCCCTTCCCGGCGGGGAGACGGTCCTGCTATCGGACACGGTCGGATTCGTGCGCAAGCTCCCGCACCAGTTGGTTGAGGCCTTCCGCTCCACCCTCGAAGTCGTGAAGGACGCCGACCTGCTGGTCCACGTCGTCGACGCGTCGGCGCCCGAGCCCGAGATGCAGATCGACGCGGTGCGATCGGTGCTCGACGAGATCGACGCCGGGGGCGTGCCCGAACTCCTCGTGTTCAACAAGGCCGACCGCTCCCCGCGAGGCGCGGCGCGCATGGCCAACGCCTACCCCGAGGCTGTGGTGATTTCCGCACTCACCGGTGACGGGATCGAGCAATTGCTGCGGGCGCTGGGTGAACGTCTGCGTGTCGCCGACCGCGTCGTCGAGCTCGTGGTCCCCTTCGACCGCGGTGACGTCCTGGCCGCGGTGCACCGCGAGGGGGAGGTCGTCGACGAGTCCCACAGCGAGGGCGCCACCGTGGTCCATGTCGTGCTCGACGACGCCGGGCGCGCCCGGTTCCGGGAATTCGTGGCGTCGTGAGCGCGCCGACGACGCGGGAGGGCTTCTCGCCCCCGCCCTATCCCTATGACCGCCTGGCCGCGGCGGCGCAGACGGCGGCGGCGCATCCCGGCGGGGCCGTGGACCTGTCGGTCGGAACTCCGTGCGACCCACCTCTCGATGCCGTGGTCGAGGCGCTCGGTACCTCGGGCGCCGAGCGTGGCTATCCGGCGTCGATCGGCAGCGCGGCCCTGCGCGGCGCAGCGGCGGATTGGATGCGACGCCGGTTCGGGGTCTCGCTTGATGCGGCTCAGGTCGCCGCGTGCGTGGGCACCAAGGAGTTCGTCGCCACCGCGGCCTGGTTCCTGCAGCTGCGCACCCCCGGCCGCGACACCGTGCTGGCCCCAGCGTTGGCGTATCCGACCTACGCCATGGGGGCGCGTCTGGCGGGATGCCGACTGGTCGAGGTGCCTGCCGCCGATGACGGGAGACTCGACCTGTCGTCTGTCACCGACGACGACGCGGCGCGGGCGCTGTGCCTGTGGGTGAACAGCCCCTCCAACCCGTCGGGCGCCCTGACCGATCTGGCCGGGGCGGGCGCGTGGGGGCGGGCCCGAGCGGTCCCGGTGCTCTCCGACGAGTGCTACGCGGAGTTCACCTGGCAGGGCGAGCCGGCGAGTGTCGTTCAGGACGGCACCGAGGGTGTGCTGGCGCTGCATTCGCTGTCGAAGCGCTCCAACCTGGCGGGCGTGCGCGTCGGCTTCTACGCCGGCGACGCCGCTCTCGTCGAGTACCTGGGCGAGATCCGCAAGCACGCCGGGTTCATGGTGCCGGGCCCGGTCCAGGCCGCTGCCGTCGTCGCCCTGGAGGACGACACCCATGTCGCCGAGCAGCGCCGGCGCTACCGTCGGCGCCTGGATCGCCTGGCCGAGATCCTGCGGGGAGCCGGGCTCGAGGTCGAGCTGCCGGCGGGAGGCTTCTACCTGTGGGTGCCCGTACCGGCGTGGGCCGATGCACAGGGCGAGGTCGAGGGACGGCCCGGGGCCTGGGTGCTCACCACCGCGCTGGCGGAGGCGGCGGGGATGCTCGTCAGCCCCGGCGAGTTCTACGGCGCGCACGGGGCGGGATTCGTCCGCGTCGCGGTCGTCCAGCCCGACCAACGGATCGAACTGGTGGCGACGCGCCTGGCCGGGTCGGACCACCCCCACCTCGGGCGTCGGCCGCCGTTGACCGGGCCGGGGGGTCCGGGGGGCAACGGCGCTGCCCGGTAACCTCGGGCCGATGGCCGACTTGCCGTCCCAGATCGAAGAGTTGTGGTCCCGGGTGGGCGAACTGAGCCCGGCCGACACCGACGCCCTCGCCGTCGTCACGCAGGCCATCGACCTGCTCGACCGGGGCGAGGCCCGCGTGGCCGAGATCGACCCCGCCACCGACGACGTGATCGTTCACACCTGGCTCAAGACCGCCATCTTGTTGCTGTTCCGGCTGCGGCGAATGGAGACCGTCGAGCTCGACCCCTTCGAGTACCACGACAAGCTCCCGCTCAAGACCGGATACGAGGCCGCCGGCGTGCGGGTGGTCCCCGGTGCGTCGGCGCGCTGGGGGTCGTTCCTCGACCGCGGCGTCATCCTCATGCCGAGCTACGTCAACATCGGGGCCCATGTGGGCGCCGACACCATGGTCGACACGTGGGCCACGGTGGGCTCGTGCGCGCAGATCGGGGCGCGTGTTCACCTGGCGGGAGGTGTCGGCATCGGCGGCGTGCTCGAGCCCCCCAACGCCGCGCCTGTCATGGTGGGTGACGACGCCAACATCGGAAGCCGATGCATGGTGACCCAAGGCGCCCGGGTGGGGGACGGGGCAGTCCTCGCCGAAGGTGTGATCCTCAACCCGAGCATTCCCGTGATCGACGCCGCCACCGGCGAAGAGCTCGGCCGGGGGGTGGTGCCGTCCTGGAGCGTGGCCGTCGGCGCCTCGCGGCGGCGCCAGTTCCCCGGTGGTGAGTTCTTCCTCCCCTGTGTGCTCGTCATCAGTCGGCTCGAGCCAGGGGAGCGCCACGACAAGGCCCAGCTCGAGGCGGCCCTGCGTGAGCACCAAGTCGGCCCCTGATCCGTTGTCGCGTGCGTCAGCCATGACCGATCTCCTGGCCCTCGCCGCCGAGCTCGTGGCCATCCCCTCGGTCAGCCACCACGAGGCCGCCCTCGCCGACCGTGTGGAGGCCGACCTGCGGGGCGTCGGGCATCTCGAGGTGATGCGCTTCGAGGACACGATCGTGGCGCGCACCGAGCTCGGTCGGGCCCGTCGGGTGGTGCTCGCCGGGCACCTCGACACCGTGCCCCCCTTCGACGGCGGGTCGGGGCGCGTCGAGGACGACACGCTGTGGGGCCTCGGCTCGGTGGACATGAAGGGCGGCGTCGCCGTGCTGCTCGACCTGGCCACCACGATCCCGGCCCCCGCCCTCGACGTCACCTACGTCCTGTACGCGTGTGAGGAGGTGGAGCGCCGCCACAACGCATTGGGGCGTCTGGCCGCCGCGCGCCCCGACCTNCTCGCCGCCGACGCGGCTGTGCTCGGCGAGCCCACCGGCGGCGTCGTGGAGGCGGGCTGCCAGGGGACCATGCGGGCGGTGGTGTCGCGGGGCGGGCGCCGGGCCCATACGGCACGGCCGTGGACGGGCGTCAACGCCGTGCACCGGTTGGCGCCGGTGCTCGACGCGCTCGAGCGCTACACCCCGCGCCGCGTCGTCCTCGACGGGTGCGAGTACACCGAGCAGCTCCAGGCGGTGGGCATCGAAGGTGGGATCGCCCACAACGTGGTGCCCGACCGGGCCACCATCACAATTAATTACCGCTTCGCCCCCCACGTCGATGCGGGCGGGGCCGAGGCGACGCTGCGCAACCTCGTGGGTGCTGGGCTCGACCCCTCGGCGGGTGACGGCATCGAGATCGTCGACGCCGCCTCGGGGGCACCACCCGACCTCGGCCATCCCGTGCTGGCCGCGCTCGTCACCGCCACGGGCGCGCCGCCGCGGGCCAAGCTGGGCTGGACCGACGTGGCCACCTTTGCCGAGCTGGGAGTGCCGGCCACCAACTTCGGCCCTGGCGACCCGTTGCTCGCCCACACCCCCGACGAGCACGTGTCGCGCCATGAGCTCGAGCGGGCCCGCGCCGTGCTCGGCACCGTCCTGCTCTCGGGCTGACACCTCAGGTCGGCCTTCAGCGATCCCGACGGCAACGGTTGGGCGGTGCAGCAGATCCCGGCGCGCTCGTGAGCCGAGGCGCGGCGGAAGGGTGTCAGCGGCGGGGTCTCGTCACAACTTTCGCACGACGGTGACCACGCGCCCGTAGATCGTCACGTCGTCGGGGCTGAACTCCATGGGCGACAGGGCGGCGTTGGCCGGAGAGAGCACGACCTTGCCCCGGCGCCGGGCGAAGGTCTTGACGGTGCCCTCCTCCCCGGGGATCCCCGCCACCACGATGTCGCCGTTGTCGGCGTCGGGTTGCTGGCGCACGACGACGAAGTCGCCGTCGAAGATGCCGGCTTCGATCATGGACTCGCCGCGCACTCGGAGCATGAACACCGAACCCGAGCCCGTGAAGTCCTCGGGGAGAGGAAGCAGCTCCTCGACGTTCTCGCTGGCGAGCACCCCGGTGCCGGCTGCCACGTCCCCGAGGAGGGGCACGTGGCGAACCGGGCTCGCCGCCATGGCGGCCCGCGACGACGGGTCGAAGCGCACCTCCATGGCGCGGGGCTTGGTCGGGTCGCGCCGCAGATACCCCTCGCGCTGGAGCACGGCCAGATGCGCGTGCACCGTCGACGACGACGTCAACCCGACGGCTTCGCCGATCTCCCGGACCGAGGGTGGGTAGCCCTGCTCCCGCAGGCTGTCACCGATGAACTCGAGGATCTCGAGTCGTTTCCCCGTCAGTGCCTCGGCCATGTCGATCTCCTCGTCCCGATCCGCCGTCGGTGCGATGCCCGCCACCCGATCCCGGAAGGCGAACACCAGTTCGTGTCACCGTACCCCCCGAGGGGTTCCGGATCAAACACCTGTTCGTGACGAGCCCCGTGACCAGGGACGGAATCCGCGTTACACCCTCGTGCAACCCTGTCGACATGGTCGCCACCACCCCCACCGGAGACAACCCGAGCCCCTTGACACGAACACCTGTTCGTGGTGTGATGGCGGCGTGACGAACACCTGTTCGACTCGACCGGGGGGAGGACGACGCTGATGGCCGTCGCCCTCTCGCCCCTGCCCTCGGGCCGCCGCAGCCCGAGGGCCTCGCTCCGGGTGGTGGCCCCGGGAACTCCGGCGGCCCCGTCCCGTCCGGCCCGGAGCAGCGTCCCGGCCGGACGGCCCCTTTTCCAGTCCGAGCCCGACCGTCGTCGGCACCAGACACGTCCCACGCGTGCCGGGTGCCTCACCGACGGACGGACGACCCGGCCGAGTGTCGCGGTGCGGCGCCGGCGGGTCGTGCTCGGAACGGTGGCGGCGGGCTTGCTCGTCGCCCTCGCCCTGCCGTGGAGCGGTACCGGAGGCTCCCTCGCCACCTCCGGTCCCGCTCTGGCGGGGGAGGCAGTCGTCGCCCACCACACCTATGTCGTGCGGCCGGGCGACACGCTGTGGTCCATCGCGGCACGGCTCGACCCCACGGGCGATCCCCGTCCCGTGGTGGCCAAGCTCGAGGCCGAGGTCGGCGACAACGTCGTCCCCGGGGAGCAACTGGCTCTTCCCTGACCTCTCGGACGGTGGCACTACGGTTGGACCGGTGCGGTGCCCGTGGTGTCAGAGTCTCGAGGACAAGGTCGTCGACTCACGCCTGGCTGAGGACGGCGTCGCCATCCGCCGGCGCCGCGAATGCCTGTCTTGCAACCGTCGTTTCACCACGTACGAGCGCCTCGAAGAGGCTCCCCTGTGGGTCGTCAAGCGAGGCGGCCAACGCGAGCCGTTCGACCGCGCCAAGGTTGTGTCGGGGGTGCGGGCGGCTACGAAGAACCGGCCTGTGAGCGAGGAGCGGCTCGAGGAGATCGCCCAGCAGGTGGAGGAGGCGCTGCGCGGTGAGGGGGCGGAGGTGTCGAGCCAGCAGATCGGCGTGGCCGTGTTGGAACGCCTGCGTGAGGTCGACGACGTCGCGTACCTGCGCTTCGCCTCTGTCTACAAGGGATTCGAGGACCTCGGTGACTTCCAACGCGAGGTGGGACTCCTCACCAAGACGACCGAGCCCAAGCGCCGGGCCTGACGTCGGGTGACCGAGCTTCTCGACGGCGTCCCGGCCCGGGTGCTCGCCGTCTACGCCCACCCCGACGACCCCGACGTTTCGTGCGGGGGGACGCTGGCGCGGTGGTCCGGGGCCGGTTCCGAGGTCCACGTCCTCATCTGTACCAACGGCGACAAGGGGACGACCGACCGCGCCACGGACCCCGACGATCTTGCCCGGCGTCGCGCCGGCGAAGCAGCCGAGGCGGCGAAGCTCCTCGGGATCGCCGGCCAACACTTCCTCGGCTACCGCGACGGTGAGCTCGAGGACGACTCGGCCCTGCGCGCCACGCTCGTGAGGTGGGTCCGCAGGCTCCGCCCCCTCACCGTCCTCGGGCCCGACCCCACGGCGGTGTTCTTCGGCGAGGACTACTTCAACCACCGCGACCACCGGACCACCGGTTTCGCACTTCTCGACGCCCTGTCCCCGGCCGCCGCGCTCCCGCACTACTTCCCGGAGGCCGGCCCCGCCTACCAGGTGCAGACGGCGCTTCTGTCGGGCACCCTGGAGCCGACGGTGTGGGTGGATGTCACGGCCACGATCGACGACAAGGTGGCGGCGGTGTCGTGTCATCGCAGCCAGTTCGCCGACGGTGGCGAATGGGCCAGACGAGCGGTGAGAGAGCGCTCCCAAGAGGACGGACGCCGCGCCGGGGTGGGATATGCCGAAGGCTTCCGGCGGCTGCGGCTCAGTGGTTGACCCTGGCGCCACAGGCGCCGGGGTCGATGCGTGCACCGTGCTGCACGTCGACATGGACTCGTTCTTCGCGTCGGTCGAGGTCCTCGACGACCCCTCGCTCGCCGGTCGCCCCGTGATCGTGGGGGGTGCCGGGGCGCGCGGCGTGGTGGCGTCGTGCACCTACGAGGCGCGCGCCTTCGGGATCCACTCCGCCATGCCGTCGATCGAAGCCCGGCGACGGTGCCCGCACGCGGTGTTCCTCCCGGGCCGGTTCGCCCGGTACGTCGAGATGAGTGAGATGCTCCATGCCGTGCTCCAGCGGTTCTCGCCTGTCGTCGAGGGCATCGCCCTCGACGAGGCCTTCGTCGACGTCGCCGGGGTGCGGCGTCTTCTGGGGTCGCCCCCCACCGTGGCGGCCGAGATCCGCACGGCGGTGCGAGAGGACATGCAGATGGAGTGTGGGGTGGGGGTGGCGCGGACGAAGCTGCTCGCCAAATTGGCGTCGCGCGCCGCCAAGCCGGTGCTCACCTCCGAGGGCCCCCGGCCGGGACCCGGTGTGGTGGTGGTCCTGCCCGATCAGGAGTTGTCCTTCCTCCACCCCCTGGCGGTCCGGGCCCTGTGGGGTGTGGGACCCGCCACCGCACGGCGACTCGAGGCACTGGGGGTGACAACCATCGGGGAGCTCGCCCGTATCCCCGAAGACACGCTGTGCCGGTCGGTCGGTGACGCCAATGGCCGTCAGCTCGCCCAGCTGGCCCGGGGTGAGGACCCCCGACCGGTGGAAGCGTCCCGGGCGGTGAAGTCGGTGGGGCACGAGGAGACCTTCGTCCTCGACATCGACAGCCACGTCGGCCTCCATGGCCACGTCGTGCGCATGGCCGACGCGGTGGGAACGCGCCTGCGCGAAGCGCGGCTGGCGGGAAGGACCGTCACCGTCAAGGTCCGCTACGGCGACCGCGTCACCATCACGCGATCCCATACGGTGGGGGCGCCGCTCGACTCCCCCCGGGCCCTGGGCGCGGTGGCAGGGGCGCTGCTCGACGCNGTGGACGTGGCCCCCGGCGTGCGGCTCCTCGGGGTGTCGGTCTCGGGGCTTGTCGACACCGCCGCCATGGCCCGTCAGCTGTCGTTCGACGACGACGAGGTGGCTGGGCCTGGACCCGACCCGCGCCGCCCGGACCCCAACAGGGGAGGGCTCGGCGCCGTGTCCGAGGAGGGCGGTGCCGCCGCGGCGCGCCAACTGGCCTGGCACGAGGTCGAGGCGGCGGTCACCGCCATCCGGGCCCGCTACGGCAACGCCTCGGTGGGCCCCGCCGCCCTCGTGGGGAGACACGGACTGGGGGTGAAGGAGCGGGGTGACACCCAGTGGGGCCCGAGCGGGCCGGCGCCGTCCGCCGGTGGTGACCGGTGAACGGCAAGGAGGTCGTGTCATGGCCCCGTCGATGTTCCGAGGACCGGTCAAGACCCCGGATTCAGGCTCGGACCAGGGAGGAGACCGTGGACGTGGGGGAGAGAACAAGGTGACGCAGAATCCCCGGCGACGTTGTCTTGCCCTTGTGGGGTGCCTAAGATTGAGGGTGCGCGCTACGTCGCGACGGGGTCTGGAAGGGGGTGAGCGTGCCGCTCTCCGAGCATGAGCAGCGTGTGTTGCACGAACTGGAGCAAGCGCTGTACCAGCAGGACCCGGCGTTCGCCGATCGGGTCCGCTCCGAGAGCGTCTACAAGTACGCGGGCCGATACCTGAAATGGTCGGTGGCCGGCTTCGTGGCGGGCCTGGCCGTGATGCTCTTTTTCTTCACGACGAACGTGTTCCTCGGATTTCTCGGTGTCCTCATCATGTTCGCCTCCCTCGTCACCTTCTGGACCAACATCCGGCGGATGGGCAAGGCGGGCTGGGAGGAGATCGGTCACTCGCTGCGGACCGACGGCATCGGCAACGCCCTGCACGACACCCGCGGCTGGTTGCGCGACCGCTTCCGCCGCAACCGCTGACGTACGCGCCGACCCGGCTCGTTGATCGTCGGGTGGCCGCCCGTGCCGGGGGCGTAGCAGTGGACCTGTGTCTCGCCATCGACATCGGGGGCACGAAGCTGGCGGCCGGGCTCGTGTCGGGCGCCGGAGACCTCTTCGGAGCCAGGCGGGCCCCGACACCGCACGGTGACGACGCCGACGCCCTGTTCGCGGCGCTGGTCGCCCTCATCGACGGCGTCCTGGGTGACGAGCGCGGCACGGTGTTGTCAGGTGCCAACCTGGCGGTGTGCGGGGTCGGCTGTGGTGGGCCCATGGACCTGCGGCGCGGCACCGTATCGCCGTTGAACATCCCGGCGTGGCGCGACTTCCCTCTGCGGGCCCGCCTCGAAGAGGCCACCGGCCTGGTCGTGGCGTTGGACAACGATGCCAAGGCGTTGGCACTGGCCGAGGGTTGGACGGGGGCGGCGCGTGGGCGGCGTGACTTTCTGGCCATGGTGGTGTCGACGGGTGTAGGCGGCGGCCTCGTCGTCGACAACCGGTTGCTCGACGGTGCGTCGGGGAACGCCGGTCACATCGGCCACGTGATCGTCGAGCCCGACGGTCGTCAGTGCGCGTGCGGGGCGCGGGGATGTCTCGAAGCCGAGGCGTCTGGCACCGCCATCGCGGCGATGACGGGAAAGTCACCGGCCGACGCCCCGCCTGACGTCGTCGCGCGCACGGGTCGTCTGGTCGGAAGGGCTGTGGCCTCGGTGGTGAGCCTTCTCGACATCGAACTCATCGTGGTGGGAGGTTCGGTCGCGCTCGGGTTCGGCACCCCGTTCTTCGCCGCCGCCAATGCCGAGCTGCATGCCCGCGCCCGCCTGTCGTTCACTGCCGAGGCGCGCATCGTGGCGAGCGGCCTCGCCTCGGGCGGCCCCCTCGTCGGAGCGGGCGCACTCGGTTGGCGGGCGGCCGACCGGGGTCTGGTGCAGGCGCCGTGAACGCGACCACACCAGACAGTGGCGAGCGCAGTCCGACATCGGGGCCGGCGATGAGGGTGGTGGTGTCGGCGCTGGCCCGGCGCCCTTGGTTGTGGCCCGCCGCGATCGCCGAGGCCGCTCGCCTGGCCCCTTCCGGCTGGTGGCGCCGGTGGCCGCCGGTCCCACTGCCCGACCAGGCGCTGTGGCGGTTCCGCATGGAGACGGCCTACGGCGGGTCCGGTGATGCGGTGCCCGACGGCGCCGATGTCGTGTCGTTCATCGGGTGGTGCAGCATGATGGGTCGATGGCGCCGACAGTGACGATGATCCGTGCCGGAGCGAACCTCGCCGACGGGAGTAATCTCCTCAGTGATGTTGGCCAGGGAAGCCGGCGCCGATGGGGCGAGCCGAGCGCTCGTGCTCAACGCGACGTTCGAGCCACTGGGGCTCGTCTCCACCCGGCGCGCCCTGCTGCTGGTCCTCGCGACCAAGGCTGAGCTCGTCCACGCCACCGACCGGACGTTCCGCTCTGAGCGCCGGGCCTTCCCCGAACCGTCCGTGGTGCGCCTGGCGCGCTATGTCCGGGTGCCGCACGATCGGACCGTGGCGGTCAACCGGCGTACGGTCTTCGCCCGTGACGGCCACCGTTGCCAGTACTGCGGCTTGGCGGCCGAGAGCATCGATCACGTCATGCCGCGCAGCCGTGGTGGCATGCACGCGTGGGACAACGTCGTGGCGGCCTGCCGCCGGTGCAACACCCGCAAGGAGGATCGGCTGCCGCACGAGGTGGGTCTTGTCCTGCGCACCCAGCCTTGCGCTCCGCGCCAGCGGGTGTGGTTGCTGGCCATGGGCGGGAGCGCCCGTGACGAATGGGCGCCGTACCTGGGTGAGCAGTCCCTGACGGCGTGACCGGCGCCGCTGGTGGCGGTTGGTCGGTCGAGCGCCGCGTCGACACCGTTCGTGCCCTGCTCACGCCGTGGCCGGCGCCGACGCACCGGCGGAGCCGGGTGGTCTCTCTATGCACGGTGGAGGGGCCCGATGCCCTTGTCCTCGGGAGCACGCAGACCCTCGACGTCGTCGATCGTGGACGCGCCGCACACGAGGGTGTCGACGTCGTGCGCCGGAGCTCTGGCGGTGGTGCGGTGTGGGTGGGTCCTGGGGCCCAGGTATGGCTCGACGCGTGGATCCCCCGCGGCGATCCACTGTGGCACGACGATGTCATCGCATCCTCGTGGTGGTTGGGCGAGACATGGGTGAAGGCGCTCGACGAGCTCGGTGTCGCGCCGTTGCTCGTGCATCGTGGGCGCGCGTTGCGCACCGAGTGGTCTGACATCGTGTGCTTCGCCGGCATTGGTCCCGGTGAGGTGACGAAGGGGCCGGCGAAAGTGGTGGGTATCGCCCAGCGTCGCACCCGGGACGGAGCCCGGTTGCACTCGATGGCCATGCTGTCGTGGCATCCGACCGCGCTGCTGTCGTTGCTCGCGCTCGGTGCGGACGACAGCCGACGGGGACCGGGCGCCGATGACGTCCTGTCGAGTGTCGCTACCGGCATCAGCGACATCCTCCCGACCCGATCGCTCCACCGCGACGGCGCGATGATCGTCGCCACCGTCGAGGACGCGCTGCTATCGACGTTGCCCTGACTCGACCCACCGGCAGTCCGCCCCATGTGGTCGCGGTGGCGTCGCGTTCCGCGTTGCGTTCCGCGTCGGGGCGCGCGCTCCATCGCCGCCTGCGCGGAGCGCGCCGCCTGCGCGGAGCGCGCTGCATCGTGATGCGCGTTGCATCGTGGTGCAGCGTTGCGTCGTGGTGCAGCGTTGCGTCGTGGTGCGCCGCGCCGCGTGTCGCTCTGATCTGACCGCCGCCGCATCGCCGTGCCTCGCCTTTGACGCGTTCATCTGGTGCGTGGTCGGCACCGCAGGCCTCGGGCCGGCCTCGTTCCTCGGCGTGTGAAGGGACCCCGCGAGGGAGCCTCGTCGGCTGGGTCGGGTCGGCCGAGTGGGGTCCCGGGCGCGGCGATGGCGATGCGGTGGGGGGAGATGGGGCGCCTTGGTGGGGACCAGTGGAGGGAATGGGCATTGACCTGTGGGGGAGTGGGGGCTAAAGTGGCGCAAAGTGGAGTAAAGGGGAGGAGCCCGCCGAACTTGCGGGGGGAGCGTCGTGGGAGCTCGATTCGGTGGCACGGT
>JGI12269J14319_10000546_pt1 | contig 36100 bp, 61 predicted proteins | sample PeaSoiSIISIP2007_FD_14319 | JGI IMG/M metagenome (IMG submission 14319)
CAACTCCCGGCTGGACTATTTTGGGCTACGTATCGTGAGATCGAAAAAGAGGAGCACGTAAAATTCAAGATACACGCTCACCACCATATAGGCATTCACAGGACGAGTGAGCGCCATTGGGTAGTTTCTGAAGGAAAATATGAGTTTCAGAATATCTGCGTAGACCAGATGCAGAAAGCGATATACAAGGGTGGAGGATTAGTTTTAAGCGCAACAGGAAGTGGCAAAACAAGGGTCGCAGCAATGCTGGCTTCTAGATTGAAATGTGGATTGCTATTTATAGTCGATCAATTGAATCTTCTGGAACAAGCTAGACATGACATAAAGAAGCATTTGGGTGAGAATGTAGGTAAGGTTGGGGAATCAAAATTCAACTTGGAGCGTGTAACAATAGCCACTCGCCAGACTCTTGGAGAACATCTGCGAGATAGGAAATTTCTGGAATGGTATACCCACGTCCCAGTAATAATCGTAGATGAACTTCACACTCAATTAGGGAAAACAAATTTTAAGGTTATAAATGTAGCTAAGCCTATGGTGGTATTTGGGTTGACGGCGACCTTAGGCTTGTCCAAGAAAGATGTCCGCCTAAGATCGTGGGGATTGTGTGGCCCAGTTGTGTACGAGTATCCAGTTACGCGAGGGATGAAGGAGAATGTTCTAGCTAAGGGAATATCAATCAGGCTTATGTATTCCAATCACATAGAGAGGGATTGAGGATGAATCGCAGTGAGGCGCTTAAGCTAAAGTGGAAAGACCCGGAATTTAGAGAACAAATGATAGCGGGGCAACGGAAACATTGGGCTGATCCGGGGGCACGTGAGCGCCATTCCCAATCTATCAAACTTGCTCACAATCAGATCGGAATTAGATGTACAAAATCCATCGCAATGCAGGCTGTGTGGAAAAGAAAGGGGTACAAAAGGCGCTGCTCTCGCGCCATATCCCGTGCCATTAGACTACAGTTTGCTACCAATAGGTTTCCCGCAGGAGGCTGTGTTACAATAGACACGGTCAAGAGCGGGAAGATCGTTTGTCACAAGAGGTCTACCGAACAAATTGTAGCTAAGATGTTGGACGATCTTGGTGCAGTCGAGAATTTCGAGAAAGATACTGTTAGAATACCATATAAGTGGAACGGAAAGCATCGCACGTATTTTCCAGACTTCTACGTTGTACTTACCAATGGGGTTGTATTACTATTGGAGATAAAGAAAAATGTAACTACTCCTTGTGAAAGAGATAGATTAAAATTCGCGGCTGCTAGAAGATATTGCGAGGATAGCCCAAATAAATATTGGCCGCCCTTGTGTTGGGTATTTCTAATTGTTGAGATACGACATGAAAGAGATGTCAAAGATTTCAGAAAAGTACTTATCAAATGCAGTACTACCAGAGATACATAAATCATTCTGAGTTGTACGAAGAGCGTATCGTGAATAACTCCGAGCGTAATTGGGTCATAGTGCGTCTTGTGAAAAGGGCAGTGAAACTGGGGAAATACGTGATCGTGCTAGTAGAGCGAGTCAAACATTTAGACTACCTGTCATCCCGACTGGATAAGGAAAGAATTCCACACAGAGTAGTCTCAGGAACTTTTCGGGGCCAATACGTAGAAGTAAAAGATAGATTAGCCCACCAGCGCCATTTTGAAAAAGGGAAAATACGAGTGATTGTCGCAAACAAAGTTTTCAACAAGGGAGTGGACATCCATAGAGTAGATGTGGTTATCAATGCAACTGGGAGAAAATCAGCTAATGATGCGATCCAGATTTTTGGCCGGGGAGTTAGAACTCACGATGACAAAAAGGGACTTATTCACATTGACATATCAGATGTAGATTCTGAAAACAAAAACAATCCTTTCCAGAAAGCATCCAAGCGTAGAGCCAGAGCTTTGAGAAGTGTTGGTATTACAGTGAAAAACTTCATCTGGGAAAAGGATGGAAAAGACAAGGAACTTTTTAGGAAGGCGGAGAAGTGGTTGAAACGGGAAACGGAGAAGTAAGACAAGAGCGCAAGAGCGCAAGCAATTGCTTCGCAATTGCTTTTTATTTCTATTAGTAAAACCAAGCTATGCTCTAGCTTAATACGGGGCTTTGATAGTATATATTCGTGCGCGTATGTATAGGAGGGATAATGACTCAGCAAACAGTTACCACAGTGACTTGTGATGGAGAAGGTTGTAGTCATGTGCAGGATGGAGATGGGAATTGGCTGGTAGGAGTCGTGACGCAGCACGTACAGCAAAATACAATGCCCAGGATCATTGGGAAGTCGTTGTACGTAGCGGCAAACAGAGAATTGCTCCCAATAGGCCTGGAACAAGATCCAAATGTGAAGGACTTCTGTGGAGAAGAGTGCACGATCAAGTGGGTCAGCAAAATGCTGGCGGAGATAAAGAAATGAGGCTTACAGCAGAAGAGCTACGTGAAATAAACGAAAGAGTAGAAAGTTTCCTGAAGCTGCATCCAGACGCGCCTCGGGACGTAGTATCTTTCCTCAGACGCAAGGAAGGAGAGCCGCCTCACGTCAATCCCAGAGACAAAGTCAGATATATGGACGCTTTTGCTACAACGTCAGCGATAGCCAAGCCCCTGTCGGGGCCGCTCCAAGTCACGCAAGCCAACAGCATCCAGGAAGCAATAGACATCTCGCTCAAGGATATCAAGAAGGCAGCGAATTGAAAATCAAGCGCCTAGCTAAGATTGAACTGTCAGAACTGGATATGCTCTGTGAATTGCTCCAGAGGGAAGTAGAGCGAGTCGTCAGCAAACTGCGGAAAGAAAAGTTCCGCTTCTTCAATCTTCCTCAGAATGAGCGCTATCGGCTGCTCAAGCTTAGGAACTGGCAGGAGATGTATAGCGTGGACCTGAATTACATCCTCGGCAAACTCCTGCCGCTGTGGGAATCTTGGCTTCCGAAGAAAAGCAAGCGCTCTATACATGGACACGGACTGGGCATACGCTTAGCTACGCTAACTGGCAAGAAATCCGAACAAATGCTGCAAGAGTTCATCAAGCAGGACTTTCCCAGCGAACAAAACAAAACTATGCGCCGTAGCTACAAGCAGGATGTGATCCTGAAGAAATATCTGTCAGAGGATGGAATCAGAACGGAATCCAAAACCCTGCTTGACTTTGGGCATCCCAAGGGGTACCTGCAATACTATCGCAAGAGAATGCAGCGCCAAAACGCCCGTATAGACAAAATCACGCAGGAGTTCCAAAAGCGCCCGTATCGAGGAAATCCGTTTTGCTAGGAGGGTTTATGGGTATCTGTTGGTATTGCCATTGGGGTTGGCCTAAACAAGTTAGAGACATATACGATAAGTATCTTGCACTAACGTCGGAAACAGCAATGCACTACGGACCAGCGCACATAGTCTGGGACGATGAAAACTTCGATAAGCAAGAACACGTTCAATGGTGCATTGACACTGCCGAGGATTGGTGGGAGGAATGGGCTAAAGATAAGCTCACTAAGCTCACTCGTAAGGAATTTGAATTGGTTATAGATTCATTGAGGGAGCTACTCCTAGTACCAGATGAGATACTGAATTGCTGTCCTGCGGACTATGACGACGAACATCCTGAAAAATATCCTCCCCCTACAAATTTGGAAATGGTGAGAGGGGTATAGAATGTGTTTTAAGCCCGACCCTGCGTTTCCTAGTCCCTACCGCCAGCCAAGTCCCAAACATCGCTTAAAACGCAGGGAAAGTGGCCTAGCGTTAGAGTTATACACCGCTGTAACTGCCATTTTTGATACAAGTGAGGATGAATGAGCGGATACTGGAGAGACAGCGACTTCCAGAGTAAGATGCTGATGTTCCTGTGTCGGGATAGGAACTTTCTCAAACGCACGGCTGGACTGCTTTCCGAGAGTGACTTCAAACCCAAGGGTGGAGAAGGAAGTTGGGAAGCATACGCCATAGCCCAGAAAGCGTTTCAGTTCTGGGACAAGTACCGTGAACCGATCGGGGGAATGCTCCGCCATGAGATGCTGGACTACGTGGAGCAAAACAAGCGCAAGCTTGGGCACAAGACGAGGGATAAAATCCTTGACCTAGTATCCAGCATCCGTGACGCTAAGGATCTTGTCGCTGTAGAGGCAATTGAAAGGAAGGTAGTAGAGTATAAACAGCGCCAAGCAATGAGCCACGCTATACGCCAGTTCATCGAACTCAAGGAAGCCGGAGAACTGGACACCCACAAATTCTACAAAATCTGCAAGGAAGCGGTCGAGGAGCGCGACCACAGTATCCGCGTATCCGACTACGATGATGAAAAGCAAATTGAAAAGCGTATCACCAGACGTGAAAGGGAAAAGTCCCGCCGTTACCCGTACCTGTTCATAGAGCCATTAGATAGAGCGATCCGCACGTTCCCCAAGAAAAACTATGGAATAGTCTTGGCAAGGTACAAAACCGGAAAATCTACCGCAGCCGTCCACATAGACCAAGCTATGGCTCTGCAAGGATTCGATGTACTGCACTTTACTCTTGAGGATCCCAAGGAGGATGTAGAGGATAAGCTGGACGCATCGTTCGCTGGAATCAAGCTTAAGGTATTGGCTGATAAACATAAGAAACTACGCCGCAGACTCAAGCGCCAGTTGCAGCGCCTTAGAGCACATATCAAAATCGTGGATGGTACAGACGGCGGTATGACCGTGCAGCGCATGGAAGAAATCTGGGAAAACTTCCGCAACCAGGGATTTGACGCCAGTGTGGTCGTGATTGACTCGGATGAAATGATAGAGCCGCTTGTCCATTATGGTAAGGAAGGTGGGGAAACCAGAGAATCGAAGGAGATACACAAAGACATCAAAAAGTTCATGGCTCGGAGAGAACTGTGGGGCTGGGTGATGGCGCAAACGCAACGTGGGAAGAAGGGCGCACGTCAGATGATCGTCACGGGAGATGACAGCGCGACAGATATTTCCAAGCAACGCCGCTGCGCTATGTGCATTGGCGTGGGAGATGGACCTGAGGACTACGGAGAGGATGGGCGCTATATTTACATCGCAGCCCACAGATACGACAAAATGAAAATAGGCTGGCCCATTGTCGGAGACTTCGAGAGGGGAATGTTTTACGATAAATCAAGGACCGAACATGCAGAGAGACATCACAAACATGAGGAGGACTAAGTGAAAATAGGCTTGAGTTCTAAGGAAATCGAGGCTCTCAGTTACACAGACCCTGTAGACTGGCAGCGTGAAATCGCGTGGCAACTCGCCAAGCTACGTGAAAGCTTGGATGGAGCGCTTATTACCAGTAACCAATGGAAAGATAAGGAACATCGTGTGACGCTTAATAAGTAAGGTTCAAAACCAAACACTGAATTTGTATAATGTACGTGAGGGTAAAAACATGCCCGTCCCAAAAGAAGAGAACGAAAAACTTCAGAAGCTTGTTGCAGGATACGAATTGCTTTGCAACTACTCTCGTATGATCGCTCTGCTGCCGATAGATGAGTGGCTTGAGGAACTGGAGCACGCGGAAACAGTGTCCGCAATCCTTGATCCAACCCTGTATCGAGACTACATCTACTCAGACAAGGCGAAGGTATTGAAGAAAATCATGCAAGCTGCGCTTGAACTGAAGAGGGCGGTGGAGGAAGCACAACCTGTTGTTTTGAGAGAGATGAATAGATGAAGCTTCTATTCTGTCCGCGGTGCAAAGACGTTCACGGACTCACGATACATGAATGGCGACTGTGTTTGTGTAGTAAGTCCGGAGGGCAGTACAACTCAGATGGCATGACAGCTACTCTAGGAGGAGAGGCTAGAGTATTTGGAGTGGGTAACCCGTTCTTTGAATACTTGTACCCTTTTCTGGAAGAGAAGGGCAAGCGGGCAATGTGGAAGAAGCTCTATGGGCACGAGCTTGGGGATTGCTGGTGGGGTGAGTACGAGGGAGACAATCAAATCCTACGTATTCAGGACGCTAAGGGTCCACGCCTAAACTTGAAAGTGGTGAACCTTGCAGCGACAGGACCTGACCGTATCCTCACTGAATCGGGTACTAACCTTATCACAGTAATAGACAAGAGGGAGTATATGTTCCTAGGGAAATGGGAAAAGAGAGCAATATCTTTCCAAGTACCTGCCAATCTTAGGGTGAAAGTCACTCGATGGAGTAAAAAGGCTAAGAAATGAGAACACACGAAGAGATATGCGCTCTGTTGGCGGAGAAGTTCAAGCATGAATCAGCACGTCTGAAATCTTGGGGTACAAAGACGGATGAAAAAGCGGCGATGAGCTTTGCGATGGCCGTGTCCCGTTTTGTGGAAGCACTAATGAGTGAGTCCCGCAGCCGTGAAGCAACCAGGATTCTGAAAAAGATTGGTAGCAACGGTGGACCTGAAGGTATACAGGACTATCTCCAGGAGCGTGTCCGCGTGACTAAAGCCATGTCCAAGGCTATCGAGCATCTTGCTGTGGAGATGGAAGGTAAGCGTGCGTGGCAATCCAAATCCGAAAGGGAAAAGAAGCACAAACATCATCATAAGCACAAGGAGAAACACCGTGGACATCATTGATGCGTTTGCATTCGGAGTCCAATTCAAGGCTATGGGTGAGGATTGGATTCAATTATTGACATTGGGTACGGGGCAATTTTGTTTGGCAGTGAAAGCGAGTGACAAAATGCCTTGTCAAGCTTATGTTGTGTGTAAGTATACAAACGAGGAATGGAAGAAGAAAACATGAAAGGGAAAAGAAAGCACAAGCATCATCACCATAGGAGGCACAAATAATGGATTCTGTAGATGAGCAAAATCGTGCTTTAAGGAATGCAGAGGAAAAGGAAGATAACAAGAAATACATCCACAAGAAGTTCAAGGGAAAGAATAAAAGTATTGAGAGAGGATTCATCGTTACAATACTTTGCCATACCAATGCGGCTCTTGGAGTTATGCAAGATCCGGAGTACCTGCGCTTCCAGGTTGGACAAGCATTGGATGAATTAGGGATAGAAGAAGAAATTGATTATACTCTAAAGGTAGAGCGATTGAGAAAATGAACTTAATTGATGCTCTTGAAGCGGCAGGAATAGAGTGGAGACAGGGTGCCCGTTCTGAGGAAATTTGGATGAATTGTCCGTTCTGTCAAGAGCGAGGAGAGTCTCCTGATTCGCGTTTTCGCCTCGGTGTTAACTTGCGTACGGGCCAAGCCCAGGATTTTAATTGTGGATGGAAAAGCCGTGGATTATACACGTTCACAAAGCTTCAAGAGGCATTGGCTACAGGTGAAATTGAAGCCGCACAGTACGAAAGAAAGCATCGCCACAAGGAGAAGCCAAAGTTGCCCGACGATTTTGAGCGCCTGTACCCTTTGAATGGTGACTACTGGCAGAAGAAAGCCTATCACTATGTCCGGCACCGTGGTGTTTCGGATCATCAAATCAAGCACAAGTCCATAGGCTACTCTCTGGTAGGTGACATGGCCTATCGTGCTGTGTTCCCAGTATACGTGAGGGGTAAGCTGAGGGGACTTGTCGGACGGGACTTCACAGGCAAGCAAGAGATTCCGTATCGCAACTCGGTTGGAGGTAAAGCCTTATTCAACGTCCAGGACCATCCGAGCAAGACAGTGTGCCTCATGGAAGGAATCTTCGACACATTGGTGGCTGAGAAACCAGCGCGTAAACTGGACATGGACGTGAATGGCTTGCTAGGCCACGATCTAACTGACGATCAGATGGAATTGCTTGAGCACGCCAAGACAATCATCCTGTGGCTTGATCCCGATGATGCGGGACTGAAGGGGCTGTTCAACATTCCTAAGAAGATACCCAAAGACAAAATCGTGAAAGCAGTCCTGCCACTGGCATTCAAACATGCGGGTGCCAACGACTCGGACCCATCAGAGTTAGAAAGTGCAGTAATAGTCAAGCGTCTGCTGCATGCAGAACGACTGACTGATGAATTGGCTCTCAAGCTGAGGGCGTGGAGCGCATTCGATGAATAATACAAAAAGGGTGTTACAGTGTACAGCACAGTGTCCTATTTGCGCGGAATCATGGGGCGGCAAGGACGAAAAGACGGAGGAGTACACACCACAACCGCCGCTTAAAGAAACGCGGTGCTTAGGTGGTAGAGGCCATGAAGGATTGCATCAATGTAAGAAACATGCGTGGGGAACTTTGGAGCAACGTGGAAGGGACTTGGAGAATGTCTCTGGAAGAACAGGAAGATACATTAATTGGACTTCTCCTCCCGCAATTAGTTCTCGGCTATTCTTCAAACTCAGTAAAGGCAGTCTATGAAAGAAACCCGTGGTAACATGTTCGCATACATTGGCAGGAGTAGATTCAAACTGTTCATCACGACTAATGGCTTCGTGAAGAAAGATGGTACAGCAGTCATGGGCGCGGGTAACGCCGCGCAAGCCGTGAAAATCTTCCAAGACGAAAACATCAACCTGCCCGACCTATTGGGAAAAGCTTTGATGGATAAGGGAAACGTAATCACTCGACTTACTACGCAGTTGTACACCTTTCCAGTCAAGGAAGCGTGGTACGAGAAAGCCAGTCTCAGGCTCATCAAAAAATCAGTCTCGCGCTTGAAGGAAATCATAGAAGAGGACAACGACAAAACCAAAACCTACGTCCTGCCACGTCCGGGCTGCGGTAATGGAGGCTTGAAGTGGGAGAGAGTGAAGCCGTTGTTAGAGTCTCTACCTGATTGTGTTTGGGTGATCTGCTCTTGGAGTGATCCACAATGGAAAAAATGAAGGCAAAACCAACTCACGTCGGGGGATATTGGGATTTTCCTAAGATGTAACATGGTGGATCAAAGAGGAATGCTTTATAGATTTGAAAGTAATTACGAATTGTGGGACTATCTACTCAGGCTTAATCAAGATAGCTCGAACAAGGGTCGAACATGTTGACAAGACACAGTGATTCACTATGGCGTTGGATGTGGATAGCTTGTATATTGTTTCATAAGATACTTCATGGTAGGCTATGGTTCTTATGGCGATGGTGGTATTCAGTGGCCTACGGAGAGCATGGGGTTTACGCTTTGATGAATCTAGCCAAGGCTAATGGGTTCCCTTGGGCGCAACCTTTTGGAGAGGGTGAAGAAGCTATAAGGAGGTATCTTGGTGGAAGGTGGGTGAAATGAAAGCAACATTCAAGCTCATAGACAATGAGTTCTCCGGAGCGCAAATGGTTGAGGTGTACTACGAAGGCAAACTCCGTGCTACCATCTTTCCAAATGACTCGGATAAAGCTACAGCGTCAATTAGAGTAGTAACTACTCACCTAGCACAAGTAGAACCGCACGTAGGTGGAATTATGGACATCTACGTATTTCACTTTTTCACGGATTAGGAAGGAGATATGATGAGTACGCAGGAACTTGACCACTTAACTCGTATGCTATTCATACGTGAGCAGTGTGAAGACCCATTTTGCTGCAACATTTTACGCCACGAGATTGTAAATGAGATACGTGAATTTTTTGGATTGGCTAAATTGGATTCTAGGAAAGATGATTTCGATTTACCGGCCCGTCCATGAAACAGGTCGTTCTTATTGACGCGAAGAACGCCGTGTACAGGCATGGGGCAGTCAATCCAAACCTGTCCCGAAGAGATGGCTTTCCCACGGGAGCGCTATTCGGATGTCTTAACTCCATGCTGGCAATCGCTAGAAGACTTCCCGATGCAAGCTTCGTCTGGGTATGGGACGGGGATGGCGAAACGTGGCGTCATAAAGTAATGCGAGAGAACATTCTCGTCCAATCCAGTTTCAAGGAGAATGTGGAGCACAAAGCCAAGCCTAGGAAGCACGCTAGAGTATATGGTTACAAGGGAACCCGCTCCTACAAGCGAGAGAAATCTGAATCTAAGTATCCTCAAGAAGGGCGTGCTAGAATAGACATACAAATCCCAGTCCTGCGTTTGGTACTGGAAGGTTCAGGAATCCGCAATTTCCAAATAGCATCTCTTGAGGGAGATGATCTGCTTGCTTTGCTTACCCGCTACCTGCTCAAGCATACTCATGCAGAGGTGATTATCCACAGCGGCGACAGGGACTTCTATCAACTGTTGAAGCATCGCCGCGTGAAAATCCTCAAGGACCTCAAAGAAGGAAAACTGCATTTTGTGGATCGCAAGCAAGTAAAGCAAGAGTACGGGGTTTCAGTTAGAGATTGGGTGAAGTTCCGCGCGTGGACGGGTGATGCATCAGACAACATTCCGCATCTACGCAACGTAGGGGACAGTATCGCCCGCAAGATGCTTGAAGCGGGGCTCGACCCGTCGTTGAAATATGGAGAACTTCCCGCCATTCCTAAGGGACTAGTCAGATTCTTTGAACCTAATGGCATTGAGAGGACTTGGCCCTTCGTAGAGCAAAACTTCAAGCTGTGCAAACTCGTCTCCAGGCCCGACGACAACCGTCTGCCGGAGAGTATGCGTGAGAAAGTCGTCGTTCTGCTAAGCGACATTAAGTTTACTAGAGACGATAAAAGGGTGAACGCAGAGTACTACCGGAGAGTATCGTACCTGCTTATGAGATATGAACTGAAGAGTATCTTGAGTCAGCGTGGTGTATTATGGCAAATCCCTTAACTAGCTCAAGATTTGAAAAACAGCACTCTAGCCGCATGTTTCTTGCAAACATTTTGCTTGCTTTTATCTCTGGTTTGTATATACTTATCCAAGCCAAAAGTGTGCCTACCGCTTTAACAGCTAACATAGCACACTGCAAGGGGGTTAGGGTGAATACAAGGAGAGCAGTAAGTAAAGCTGAAGAATTCCGCAGAATGGTAGCTCAGATAGCATACAAGACATGGACCAAGCTTCCCTACCAGCATCAGATCTGGTTAAGTGTGGATGATCTGATAGAGGACGGGATGTTCCGTGCCTATCAAGTGGCTGTGGGAACTTGGTATGACAAGAGCAAAGCGTCTTTGTGTACTTCGATCTACCATGCCGTCCGCAACCATCTTCACAACGAGTACATTGTCAGATACGGAAATGAAATGAGATTCGCGTCACTGGAAGGTGCTGGGATCATGGACAAGAGGAAACGCACTCGAAGGGGGTATACTCCGGCGGGTATGGTGTCCATAGACGAACTCAAGTCAATGGATGACGATAGGGTGGTAGAACTGCCGCAACTGTCTACGTCCGAAGAAACGATCTACAGCAACGTCCTGACAGATTGCTTCGTCGTACCAGTCTTAGGGAAAATCTACAAGGAAGCATCCAGCAAACTCCAGGATCAGATGATAATCTGGCTGTTCCAAAACAAAGAGAAAGTCCACCTGAAAGGGACTAAGTTCCGCCGCGCCGCTAAGGAGTTCCGCCTGTTAGCCGAGGAACATGACCTGACGTATTTTGACTGTGAACATTTGATCCGAAGTCCACGTTGTATGAACAGTTTATCTCATGAGATACTCTGTGTGCCGTATGACTTAGAGCGCCCCGCACCCGCAATGGACAGAGAATTATGAGAGTATACGAAACAGAATATGGGACTACCGTTAGAGTCCCTGAAGGAAAATGGGTTCCTTGTACTTGGAAACCAATCTCAAAAGGAGATAACATGGCAAAACGAAAAGGCAATCCCGCGTTTATGAAGGAGTTGAAGTGTTCTGATGAACTGAGGGAGTTCACCGGAGAGAAGAAAATCTCCCGCCCCGCGTTGATGAAGCTGTTCTGGAAGTACGTCAAGAAACATCACCTGCAAGTCGAAGACAACAAGCGAGCTGTCTGCGTAGAAGGTTCCAATCTTGAGCCGCTTTTCAGCAAGAGACTCATCGGTAAAAAACGTGAAATCACGATGCGCGGCAAGAAAATCAAAATCCCGGCTGGCTGTGTCTTTATGACTGAAGTTGGTGGAGCGCTAGGAAAACATTTGGAGGCGTGATGTACGGACTGAAAATCGGATGTGCGTTGTTGTCGAAGGCTATTCATCACGCAAGTGGATTGCAGGCTGAATCTCTTGCAGACAGAAGAGCGAAAATAAAGCGCATAGGAAGTCCCGTGCCTCCAGGAGTAAGTCCGCAGTGTAAGAAGGGTCTCCATTTCCAATGTATCCGGAAAACCTGTACTTGCGCCTGTGGTCACGGATATGTTTAGCTGCGTTGTCTGCAACGGGAAGTTTGTTCTGGAAGATGTCAAGAGAGGCAGACTGTTTCCATCTACTGGGGTATGCCTCTCTTGCTACCAGAAAATGGCTCAATCCGATGAAACCTGTTTCGGAGGATATTTGTATGATCCCAAAGCCTTAGCTTGTAAGGAATGCCCGGACAGAGTTGTGTGCAGTGTTTTTGTAAGTCATCCGCACGATTCAAAGAGGGAACGATGAAAAATATGAAAAAGAAAAAGGAAGTGAAAAGCAAAGTCCAATGGCCGCATTGGGAACTTCCCTTCCAACCAGGAAGCAATCTTCGAATTTTTGTGAAAGCTATGTCCCAGAAACAGGGATTAACTGTAAAGGTTTTTTTGAAACTGATTAAGAAAACAGGAGCAAGTCCTCAGTTTCAGTTAAAGTGCATGCGGAGCGGAAAGGCTGGGGGGTGGACGTGGAATTTTGATGATAGCAAAGGTCGTTATAGAATAACTAATATCAGGCTTCAGAAGTGAATGTCGCATGTATCAATCCGCCAAACTGTCCCAAAGGAGGAACTACTGTTGTCAGTCTAATAGGTGTTGGTTTTACGGTACAGGCGAAAGTTTGGTTCGGGAGAAAACTGAAGGAGTCTGCCGTAAAGTCGTCTAAACTTATAGAGTTTTACCTGTATTCGGAAGATACTGCTTTTGAGGGTAGTTGCCCCATATACGTGATTGATGGAGTAAAAGGGAACAGGGAAATTTCAGATTTCTTTGAATTTGTGGTAACTCCATGATTGTAGATTGTTTTCTCTTTTTTAACGAGTTAGACTTACTGGAGATTCGGTTGCATGAATTAGACTCCAAGGTAGATAGGTTTATTTTAGTAGAGGCAGATAGAACATTTTCTGGTGCTCCCAAACCTTACTACTTCTTGGAGAACAAGCTTAGATACAAAGAGTTCCTCCGTAAAATTATTGGGATAACTGTAAAGATCCCTGAGGGAACAATAGGTATCGCGTGTGATAAATTTCAGCGGAATAATATCCTTTCGGGGCTTCGTGGGTGCAAACCCGATGATGTTATACTCATATCGGATGTAGACGAGATTCCTGATCTCACTAAAGTAGATCTTAACGATATGAAGCAAGGAGTTTCTGTATTCGAGCAGGGTTTGTACTTCTACTACGTCAATTGTAAATCAGACGAATTGTGGTATGGAACTAGGGCTATTCCATACCGTTTGCTTGGGGATGTACAGCATGTTAGGTTTTCTGGGGGTAGAATTGTGGAGAATGGGGGTTGGCATTTTAGTTATTTGGGAGGGCCGGAAAAGATCAAGGTTAAGATTGAAGCGTGCTACCAGTGGCGTCCGATATCTGGGTTGAGTGAACTCCACATTCAGAAATGTTTTGACGAAAGGGTGGACATTTTTGGGCGCTCAATGGAATTTCACATTTCGGATGAAGGTTTGCCACTATATCTTCACATGGACAAGTATAAGGGATTTTTCTTTAAAGGACAAAAAAATGACCGCATGGTATGATACGTACATAGTCAAGGATGCGATTAACATACTAACCAAGGTAGCGAAAGGTAAACAGGAGTATGTCAATAGCTTCCAACCAGGACTTCTGGATAGGCTCGTAAACGTGATGCTTGATTGTGTCGAACGCCCTAAGGACTTCAAGTTTCAAGTCCAATCGCCAGTGCGTGAGTACCCCAACTTATGCCTTACATCAGGGGGAGCAGATAGCACTATTGCTTGGTACTATGCTTTCAAGCCACAAGGAATATACATAGACATAGGCCAACCTTACGCTCATAAGGAGAGACGCGCTCTGCATTTGATAGATATCCCGTACTACTATGTTGACATGCGGGGTACGCGCATAGCAGATTGTCACTGGGGGCATATCATTCCCGGAAGAAATTTCCTGTTTCTATGCGTAGCTGCCGAGATGGTGAAAGACAATGGGAGCATCTGGTTTGCGATGCTGGATGGAGAGGGAGCAGCTTCTGGAAAGGGAGACAAGTCCCTGCTGTTCGTCGAACTGTTCGAGGATTGGTACACCGCTTGTACCGGGAGAAGGGTCCACATCCAGACTATGGTTGACCGCACCAAGCCGGGGTGGTTGAAGTGGTTTGCTGAGAGCCATGACGTGAACATCATCCGTAAAACCGTGACCTGCTTCTCGGCAGAGGATGGACAATGTGGGGCCTGTCAAGCGTGCCTTCGGAAGTTCTTGTCTTTTGTATCTATTGGCAAGGATATCTCCGCTGACTTTATGGTGCCTCCGATGGTTGGAGCAAAACAGTACGTTGAAAAGTATGAGACTCTGCTGCCGCGTGTTCTGGAAAAGCGGGACTTTACACACTACTCCCGTAATCGTTGCCTTGAAGATCTGCAAGCAATCTCAGACGCCAAACTTCTGTGACTGACCTTATCCTCAGCCAATTGGAAATCGAGAAGTATGCCGCCACAGCCATCATCGCTAAGGGGAAGCAAAAGGTTCGTGTTATTCTGCGATGGGAGAAGGATGTGAAGCAGCCAAGGTTGACTGAATTGAAGGCTATGCTGTTCACGTATGGGGAATCGAAGATGGATCAGCATGAAGCTATATCCTAAGGCAGAAAAACCGCTTATCTACTTATCCGGCAGCAGTTCTGGCAGGGAGCATGAAGAGGAACTGGTGAAACACGGATGTACTCACCGCTGCTACTCGTTCGCGTACTGCTCTCCAGAGGGGTTCAACTACGCTTCCAAAATGGCTGAGGCTCTGGAAGCAAGCGTGGACTTGGGTGTAGGCGTGATGATGGACTCGTCCGCGGGGAGTTTTCATAAGCTCCTACGTAGACGGAAGGTTGGAGTACATTCGCGTGGAGGGATGAATAAACTTCGGGATTCTGTCATTGCTAACTACGTACAGTACGTGAAGGAGTATAGGAAGCAGTGGGATTGGTATGTGAATTTCGATTATGTATTCGATCCTGAAGTATGTTGGGATATGCAGAAATATCTGGAAAAAAGAGGGATTCGTCCTGTTCCCGTCTATCATAGTGGTCAGACGTTGGATTGGTTTGAGCGATATTGTAAGGAAGGGTATGGGTTTATTGGATTGGGAGGTAATGTTGAGACTAGTGGGTACTCTCGAATACGTTCGACATTTGATAGAGTTTTCAATATTGCGGCTAAATATAACGTGAACCTCCATGCCTTTGGTATTACATCACCGACGCTTATGTTCATGTACCCTTGGTATTCCGTGGATTCGGCATCTTGGGTGAAGGTGGCCGCCTATGGATCAATTTTGCATCTGGATGAACAGAGGGGTATAGTCTGTGAACTGCACCTTACAAACAAGAACGCGACGGGAAAAACCAAGTACGCGCACATGTCAACATCGCAAAGGAAGGAAATCTCCAAGGAAGTGGAAGCCAACGGGTTCAAAATCCGGGACCTGAGGAAAGATAGTTTCCAGCGTTCTCTGTACAACGTTCAGGTATACACGTCGAAGCTGCACGTTTTGAAGGAAATCATTTCGGCTGGCCGCGCAAGATGGAGGAGCTTACTGGCATGAACTACGAAATGGAAGCTGATTGGATAGTTAACATGCTGTGCAATTACAATTGTATTTATTGTTTCAGCCGCAGTGATGTTGAATCACGGGGGGTGTTGGAATTACCTCCGCAGCAGTATGCGGACTTTTTTACTAAAACGGGGAAGACATGGATGTTACACATGAGCGGCGGGGAACCCTTTGTCCATAATAGAGCTATTGACGTTATGGTTGCCCTTTCTAAGGATCACTTTCTCAGTTTTAATACGAATGGTACACAGACCGAACGTCTTAAAAGGTTTGCGGATTTAGTTACCCCCGATCGAGTTCAATATTTTCATATTGGAACACATTTGTTGGAACGGGAACGACATCATGGATGGGATGTACTTTTTGCCAATATGCGTATGCTCCGCGAGGCGGGATTCATGGTATTTGGATCGTTAGTTATGGAGAAGTCAGTAATCCTTCAGTTTGAATCTCTTGCTAAACTCATGTGGGAAGAAACGGGGTGTGTACTGATCCCCAAATCTGAACGCTCTCTTACCGATGCTAACTTGTACACTCATGAGGAAAAGGAACTACTGCGAGGTTTTGTCGATGAGATAATTAGCAATCATCCCGAATTCCTCGACCTCTATACTATCAATCCCCTTAAAGATATTAAGTATCTGTCGGGATTTCCTGATTTCAAGGGGCACGACTGCAGAGCTGGAGTACAATTTGTGAAGATAGATGAATTTGGAGTGATCTGGCGGTGTGAACGGAAGGAAAAATTGGGGAATATTGCCGAGGGGTGGTTGAACCTGCATCCCGCTCCTTATAAGTGTCAAGAACAATTCTGTCCGTACTACTGTTTGAAATATTCTCTCTTGGAGGGTAAGTGAATAACACACTTTACGTGCTGTGCATGGTCCAGAACGCATTAGGATACAAGTCTCGTATCCGCAACTACGAGATTTTCAAGCAGCAGATGCGCCGTCCGGGAATTGCACTCTACACCGCGGAGATAGCTTTTGGAGACGCTCCTCATGTTATCCGGCCTGAGACTTATGGAGATATGGCAAGTCATTACCTCCAGCTTAGAACGGACTGTGAATTGTGGAATAAGGATGGTGCTCTCAACCTGCTCGCTCAGAGATTACCGGAGGACGCAGAGTATATTGTGTGGGCAGATGCGGACGTTGTGTGGACACGACCTGATTGGGTGCAAGAGACAATCCGGTTGCTCCAGCAGTATGACGTGATTCAGATGTTCAGTCACACACAGGACTTGGGAGCAAGTTGTCAACCTGTAGGAAAAATCCTGTTGAGTTACTATTACCGCTATGTAGTGTGCGGCAGGGATTTCAATACTCTGCGTAGAAACAAGGAAATGATTACAGGGCTAGCATGGGCGTCCAAAAAATCCATCTTGTCCAGGGTAGGTATGTTCCCTGATTGGTGTGTTTTGAGTAGTGGTGATCGCCATATGGCCGCGGGATTTCTGGGAGAGATGGGATCATCTTTCAAAGGTAACCTGACTGAGGAATACAAGCTCAAATGTATAAGATGGGGAGAAAGAGCGCGTGATGTGGTGCAAGGAAATATCAGTTACCTTCCAGGATTACTATTACATTACTGGCACGGTGAACGCAATAACCGGGGCTATCTTAAGAGATGGGATGTAATGTCCACCTTCAATCCAGAAACTGACATTGTGAAGGACTGGCAAGGATTGTATAGGTGGACGGATCGTAACCCCAAGCTGAGGGATAAATTCAGAATGTTGATGCGTGAGCGTAATGAAGATGAGCAAGGGGAGGTCTTGATACCGTGATGGTCACGCCAACGAAGATGGACCAAGCTAGAAGAAAACTGGAAGAGGGATTTGAAGCCTTGTACCAAATCCCTCAGGTTAAGGATCACGTTTTCGAAGATCATATTGCGGAAACCCCGCGTAGATCAACCCAAGCCATTTTTGAAATGTTCGCGGGTTGTTTCCAAGACCCAGTGAATATCTTGGATGCAACGTTTGACAGCCGCAAGTACGATGAGATGGTGTATGTCAACGACATCAGCTTTGTCAGCACATGCGAACATCATACAATGCCTTTTTTTGGGAAGGTTCACTTTGCGTACATTCCGTCTGACAAGATAGTGGGCATATCCAAGATACCCCGCCTTGTAGAGTGCTTCTCACTTCGTCCCCAGATTCAGGAGAATCTTACGCAAGCTATTGTGGATACGTTCATGGAGATCATCAATCCGTTTGGGTGCGGAGCAATCATCGAAGCGTGGCATTTTTGCATGTGCGTCCGAGGCGTAAAGCAACGTCCTGCTTACGCCAAGACATGTGCGCTTAGGGGAAGCTTTACGGATGGACAACCAAGGCAGGAGTTTCTGAATGGAGTTAGGAAGACCACCGAACAATTGTGGCCGTGAGGGATAAAAATGTGGCAAGTGAAGAGAGAAAGCCTAAGTCAAGTTCTTGACATTCTGGCAATGGTTCCTGAGAAGTTGGGGATACCCAGTTCAGAGTACATCTGGATTAGGGGCAAAGGGAAGCATATCACGATGTCCGTAGCGTCCTATATCTCAGGGGAAGTTCAACTGAATGGAGAAGGAAGTTGGCCGTTCGCCGGAAAAAACTTTTATCTGGACCGGAGGACCTTCGTTCCTTGGGTGATGGCTGCACGAGAGTCCAAAGAAAAGCATCGCTTCCAGTTCCATCGCAAGACTGACCAACTCTATCTCAAGCACGGCAATCGCACCGTGACGTTCTCCAACCAAAGCAAGATCAGAGGCTATGGTGATCTGAGGAGAATCAATGCAGAAGAGAATCACTCCGTTCCCATCACCAGAGAGCTTAAGGAAATCCTCCGTTGTGGAAGTAACTGCGCCGTCTCAGACACAATCCAACCACACCTTAACGCAGTAGTAATCAAGGGTAAGGGAAGCACCGTCGTATCCTATGCGGCAAGCGACTATGTGTTCTACATGGGTAAAGGGGAATTGGATAAGAGTGAAACCATAAGCTCCGTCCAGTTCCCGCTTTTCCTAGTCGGGCTGTTGGACGTGGCCGGGCTTAGGAAAATCAGCACCATTGGCAAGTACGTAATGCTGAAATTCAAGCATGGGGTTGTGTGGCAGCCCATTAGCGAGGAAGTGGATAAGGACTTCCCGCTCTCTAGGATCAAGAAGTATGCTAAGCAAGCTACCAAGATGCCAGTTACATTTACAACGTCAGGGAGACGGTTCTCGCGCATGATGGTGCGTTTGGGATACTACCTGCAATCCGTTCGCAGGAGGGACTGGGTAGTAACTGTGAAAGGAGACAAAGGAGACGACTATATCAAAATTAGGTCCATGATCCCGGGAGTGGCTTTCAAGGAAACACTTTCTGTAGCAACAAAGTTGCCGGCGGACTTTAGCATTTCTTGGCCCCTTGCTACATTAGCCCCCGCGTTTGAATTTATATCTAAGAGAAGTCGTAAGATGCCTCTCATCGTTCGTCTGGATAAACAACAAACGACTAGTTACGTGCAAATAGGTAAATTTTGGTTTTGCGTCCCTAGTAAACAGGAGGAAGCATGAAACTAAGTGTAAGTGGTCACCGCATGTTGGACTTTGATGATTCTCTAGAGGATAATCGGAGAATGTTTGTTCAGAGATTGATGAAGGCTGGATGGACGCGCAAGGATGCGTTGGCAGAGTATGAGAAGATACAACAGGATGACGAAGGAGACCCGTCCTAAATGTCATTCAAGCCGCTCATTCAAATTGATACCCACCATAGCTCAAGCCATAAAAGTGCCCGGGAATCGCACGCAAATGCGAGCAATCACTATATCCCAATGGGCAAGCGTGGCTGTGAAAACTGTCCATTGGACAAGCTTGAGAAGAAGGGCGTCAAAAAAATCAAGGGTCACGTTCATGGAAGGAAAATCTTCATTTGGGCACAATCTCCAGGACGTGAGGAAAATAAAGAAGGGAAGGAGCTGCTTGGCCCGGCGGGGAAATTTCTGTGGCAAGAGCTGCACCGTGTTGGAATCAAGCGTAAGCACTGCGACATACAGAACGTCGTGCGCTGCTGGCCTGTGGATGAACAGGAGAATATGTGGCCGCGTTTCAAGATGCGTTCTCCTAACAAGGATGAAATCAAGTGCTGCTCCGTATTCAATGAGAAAGCCCTCAGCAAATCCAAAGCCAAGCTGCATCTCATCTTTGGTCAGATAGCAGGAGCAGTTCTACTCAAGAAGGAATTCAGTCCGCAGAACAAGCGCATATTCTATTCGGAGAACATGCACGGCTGGGTTGTCTATCTAGATCACCCGGCATATTTTATCCGCCAAGGATTTGAAGCTGGAGTAGAGAAAGCTCCGTCAGAGTCACTCAAGCGTTTCCGTGAAGATTTGCAAAAAGCCAAACTGCTTCTGAAAAAACAGGACTATGACAAGTATGGATTCATCAAGAAGCAGAACTACATTGGAGTAACCACGAGGAAACTGGCCGTCAAAGCATATCGTGAACTGAAGAGAGATGGACTTAAAGGGGTGCGTGTAGTTTACGATATGGAAAGCGGCCAAGTGACGCATGGAAAACCGGATGACGCTGGAGAGACGGTTGCTTTATGTTGTGGATTCTGCTCCGAGGCCGGAACTTCATACGTATTCATCCTGTCGCCAGTATTCGGTGTAGCTAGTAAGGAATGCCTGCGTCTCAACCGCAAGCTAGTTATCAAGCTGCTTCTGGACAAGCACATAAAGAAATCAGCGCACTATGGAGTGGCTGACGCGGGAATGGCTGAGAAACTTCTCTCAACCAAAGTCGAGGGATATGAATACGATACACTCTTAGGAGAGTATTTCCGTGATCCCGATGCTAAGGCGTATGGGTTAGCTAGAGTCGTGGAGCGTCGTTATCCGGACTTTATGGGATATAAGGACATACGCTGGCCGGATGCGTTTACCGAAGAGTACAGGAAGAAGATCGAAGGAAAGAAAATAGCTGTGGAGCAAGCTGGAGAGGTAGCGCAGAATGTCGGGAAAATGAATCTGGCGCGGTTGCCTTGGAAAAAGATGGTGCTCTACAATGGAGCAGACTGCCACGCTGAGAAACTGATTGATGACTCCACGCGCAAGTACGTGAATCCGCCACTGATGGGGATTTACAGAGACGCATCGTTCGTCCTGCAACGCATGGAATCCGATCCGGAGTGTCAGCCTACGTTTGACTATGAATGGAATGGCAAACTAGGGAAGATATTCAATCCTAAGAGAAAGAGACTCGCACACAAGCTCAGGAGACTTGCGGGAAAATACGCTTACATTCCCAAGCGCACAGGCGGCAAAATTGATTGGGTGCACGGTGAGAGACACAAGAAGAGATTCAACCCTGATTCTCCCGACCATCTCAATTGGCTTATCTACGACAAAATGAGAATCCCTGTAGGACCGGAGGGGCGCAACACTCAAAAGGGAACAATGCTTTCGCTTGCCAGAAGACACAAACGTGTCAGGCTCGTGCCTAAGTACAATGCTGAGAGGAAAGTTGTCTCCACATATCTTGAAAGCTACAAAAAATGTGCCGACTTGAATAACGGGCATTTGCGTACCAATTGGAAGTTGACGGGGACTTGCACAGGAAGACTAAGCTCAGGAGCAACTCAAGATAGGAAGAATCTCAAAGTCATCAACCTGCAAAACGTGCATGGTGATCCGCTCATCAAGTGTCAGCTTATCTCGGACGTCCGCTGGCGCAAGCTGTATGACTACTGGCGCAAGCATGGTGACTTTACAAAGAGGACATGGAAAAAGTTCAAGGACTACGTCGTACAGCTGGGATTCGACTTCAGTCAAAACGAATTACGGGAACTAGCTGAGCAATCCCAAGACAAGAATCTTATCAAAGCATTCTCCGGTGGAAGAGACCCCCACGCCGAAGTAGGTCATGAACTCACGGGATGGGATAAAGAAGTTATCATGCACGATGACCGTGTGCGCCGCGTTATCAAGTCCATGCACTTTGGGATTGTGTTTGGATTGCAAGGAGAGGGGCTGTATCAATTCATCATCGCACAAGGTGGAAAAACGACTAGGCATGAAGTCAATCGTTTCTTGGATCGGTACTTCCGCAAATATCCTCGAGTGAAGCGGCTGCAAGAACGGTATCGTAAGTTTGCCGAGAAGCATAAATACGTTATCAATCCATACGGATTCCGCCGCAGAGTCAACGTTGATGAACAAAAAGAAGCTGAAGCCGCTGGAGAGGAACGTGAAGGAGGGTGGTGGGGTAACGTCGCGATCAACAGCCCTATCCAGAGTGCAGCTCACCATTTCCTCACAATGGTTTTCGCTGTGTTGCATCGCAAGCCGAAGGAGTATAGGAAACTGAAACATCCTCAGATGGAAGTACACGACGCTCTCTACGCCGGTGTGAAACTCAAGTATCTGCTTAGAGCCGCTAAGCTAGGACACAAGCTGATGGTGGATGAGCCAATGAGGATTTCGGAAGAGGAATTTGGAATCAAGAAGAAAGTTCCGTTAGCAACCAAGCCTAAAGCCGGGTTCCGTTTCGGTGTTCATATCGAAGGTATTGGGAAGGGTGAACTCGCTACGGAATGGGGATTTCTGAATGCTTGGTGCCGGGCAAACCGCAAGCTGGAGCATTCGTATTACAAGCAATTGAGGGAAGCGAAGGCATGAAAACAGATTATGTAGGAACAGTAGTTTGCTCATGGACGGTGGGGTGGCACCGTGAAGCTAAGATTGCCTTTGTCAACACGAACGGTACCCACGATTTTGTGCTTACTGCCAATGTTGGCCCCAATGTGCAGAATGGGGACAAGTACAAAATTGAACTAAAAAAGGGTCCAAAAGTAGACTCAAAATAAAAACGCATTTTTGTATAATGTAGTTGAGGGGCAAATCGTGTCGCATATTGATCGTGACCTGCTAAAAGCGCTAACTAAGCCGGTGGATGTCAAGAAGTTGATTGACCAGCTTGCATTCGATCTTGACGATCTTGAGGAAGCGTCGATGAATCAGCCCAAACTTAGGCTTCGGGCAGGTAGGGTGAACCGACAGATGATGCTGAAGAAAGCCGCGCTCAAGCGGGAGTTGTCAGCAATCATAGGGAAGAAGAGCATCCATATCCGCCAGAAACATGGTAACAGCTACACCGCTACAGCCATCAAGAACGAATTGGGATACGATTCTGATGTACGCCACGCGCAGAAGAAATTCGATGAGGCTGAAGCGGTCGAAGCCTTTGCGGGAGATTTGGCTGATTGTTTCAAGGAACGATCAATGGTGCTTCTGTCTCTCACCAGATTAAGAGGATCAGAGGTAGCCAGCGAACTGCGTGCCGTTAAGGGTCATGAAGAAATAGATGGGTTGCGTGAAAAAGCACGGCACATGCGTAGCCGTTTTAAGGAGGAAGAATGGGAAAAGTAATCGGCTACGTGTGCGTGGGCTGCGCTCTCGCTGGGTTCATTTGGCTTTGGCTGGCCTCTCTGATTACGTATGCCCTGAATCAGTTCTGGGTGACGAGAGCAGCGTACCGTGAGAAGATGGATGAAAAGGTTTCCGATTTACTGACGGAAAATTACAACAGTCATTAAGGAGGCGTATGCATGTCACATAGGCACCATCATGAAGATGAGGAAATGAAAGAGGCTCAAAAGCGTGCCGCTATGACCCATCGGCAGCAGGAGATGGGAGGGAAGTTCAACTACCCTGAAGGTAGGCACGTATTCCGCGTCTTGAAAACTCCATCCGATAGTGAGCGCAATTCCCCGGCGATCTATCAAGAGTATCAGATGCACCACGGTATAGGCCCAAACAAGCGTTCATGCCGCTGCGGTGACGAGCCAGGTGAGCGTCATGGCAAGAGATGCTGGTTGGGTAAAAAACAGCGCCAACAAATAAAGGAGGGAAACACAAGAAGAGCCGCATTACTTGAACCAAAACCAACTCTGGCGGTGAATATTGCCTTTCGAGATGACGATAGCGGAGAATTTATGGGACCGATTCTGTGGTCGTCTGCGATAGGCAAATCCGCCAAGTCCGCATCCTACCAGTTGACGGGGATACTAGGAAGCCCCAAAGCGCAGAAGTACTTGGATCATAAGCATGGGTACAACTTCTCTCTCAGACGTAAAGGGCAATTGAAAAATACAGTGTGGGGAACACTGGAGAGAGACGATGATTCAAGCCGTGTATCAAGTGAAATTCTGCGGAGATTAAAACCCTTCGCGGACGTACTACCTCAATACGATGAGGACTACCAAAAAGCGGCCTATTATGGCCGAGATGATGAGGAGAAAACAATGGGAAAGAAAAAGCACGAAGAGGATTCTTCCGCGTCTGGATCAGGAAGTGGCTCTGGCAGTGGAAGTGGATCAGGTTCCGGAAGTGGAAGTGGCTCTGGATCGGGAAGTGGCTCCGGCAGCGGCTCTGGAAGTGGCTCGGGATCGGGAAGTGGTTCTGGTTCCGGCAGCGCCAAACCCAAGCCTAAGAAGGGCAAAGGAAAGAAAAAGCACGAAGAGGATTCTTCCGCGTCCGGCTCCGGCAGTGGTAGCGGTTCCGGAAGTGGAAGTGGCTCTGGATCGGGAAGTGGCTCCGGCAGTGGAAGCGGATCAGGCAGTGGCTCCGCAACTCCTGCTAAGAAGCCGGCTAAGAAGAAGCCAACGAAGAAGGGCAAAGGCAAGAAGAAGTAAGGTGAGTGGGGCGCTAACCACGCCCCACATTTTTCTTATGGGCATACCTCGATGAAAATAGCAACTCTAGCAAATATGTCCGCTGCGGAACTTGTGAAGTGGGGCAAGGAGCAGCGCGGCTACGTGACGTTCGCCAAACCGCCAGAGTATTGGCTGGATACAAAGTATCCATACCTCAACAAGGTCTTAGGCTCTGAGAAATATGGCCTAGCATACGGCAAGCAACATCTGATCGCTGGCTTTCCTACGTCTGGAAAGACAACACTCGCCGCTATGCTTGTAGGATTAGCACAGGAAGATGGAGCAGAAGCTGGATGGATGGACGGAGAGGATAGCTTTGATCCTCCGCACATGCGCCATCAAGGGATGCACATAGGCCATCGCGTGTTTGATGGGAAGAAGCTCATTGGTTATGAGAAGATCGCACTGTTCTGGCCGGAATATGGAATGTTCGGAGGAAAAAAGAAAAGCGTTCTCAATGAGGATTCTGAATCGGCAGAGGCGTTATTGCAGCGCATTGAGGATTGGATGAAATTGCGCCGCAAAATCAATCCTAAAGGGAAACGGATCATGGTGATTGACTCGCTCAATTCCCTATCTCCAGCGGAGGAACTATACGCTGGGTTCACCGAGCAAAACGTCAGGACTCGCACGTCCAATGCAGTCCTGCTCAATCTTATGTCCAAGAATTGGCAGAACATTTGTCTACATACGAATACGTTGATGATCTTCATTGCTCAGATCAGAACGAATCCTATGGCTAGGTTTGGAAACCCAAATTACGTTTCTGGAGGATCGGGGATACAATACTTCCCCGCAGTCGTCGCGTGGATGAACAGAGCCAAGGGTGGCACCATCAAGCGTGATGGAGCGCAAGTCGGAGTCCAGGGAATAATCACCAACCACAAAAACAAGGCGGGTGGAGGTTCTGTGGAACGCAAGAAATGCGCGTATCGTTGCTATTTCACCCAGGATGATTGGAAATTCTTTTCGGCTAAGGAACTCAAAAAAGACTAGGAGATAACATGGCAAAGCCTACAACAAACCCGCGTAGCATGGAAACAACCGCAGACGAATCAATCGTGCCGCGTCCTAACTCAGAGATTGATGACGCGCTAGGTACTTCCAAAGAAACTATTGCATCGAGACCGGGTCCCAGCGATCCAGATTTCCCGACTATCATAGGAGATGGAATCGCCGCCTGTATGCGTGAGCGGGCCGCACATCAAGCCGTGGAGCAGAGGATAACTGAATGGTTCTCCCGTCTACCAGCAAACAAAGACGAACGCCTGAAAATGATTTCAGCCTCACGAGCACAGATGGAAACTGCGAGACTCGCTATTGAGGCATTCTATCTGCGTTTCCGTGGACTAGCATCCACCGCAAAGAACTGAGGAAGTTATGGATCGTGATTGCGCTATCAAGCTAGTCCAGGATGCAATAAGAGATCACGCTGACGTATGGCCGAGTAAGTACACGTTAGACACTACGTTTGAGGAACTTGATATTGATTCCTTGGACATAGTGAACGTGAGCTTGATTATCGAGGATGTCATTGGTGAGAGGATTGAGGATATTGACCTGAATCATTTCAAGACAGTAGGATCGCTTGTTTCGCTTTTGGAGCAAAAATATCACTACAACGTCCCCAAGCCCAATGCGCCGTCAAACTACGCTTAAAACGCAGGGAAACAGCACTAGCGTGCGATTTATATGAGTAATCTACACACAGTTTTGGCTTTAGCAATGCGCCCCCGTTGTCTCGATGATTTGATCGGGGCAGACACGCTAATCTCGCGCATAAGGCGTAGATTCGAATCCGGCAGGATACCCAAAGCTATCTTGTTCCGTGGACAGACTGGGGGAGGAAAAACTACCGTAGCGAGAATACTTGCGCGTGCCGTCCAGTGTAGCCACAATAAGAAATTTGGAGAACGCTGCTCCCGCTGTTGGAAACATCGCAAGGATTATGACATTAAGGAAATCAATGCAGCTAGAGTAAGAAAGGTGGAGGAAATTGAAGCAATCACGGACAGCTATGTCCTCTCTCCGCTTCCAGGTAGCAAGTTCCGTGTGTATATTTTGGACGAAGCGCACATGCTATCGGATCACTCGCAGAATCTGATGCTGAAACTAACAGAGGACTGCCCATCTACGACACTGTTCGTTCTGAATACAACGCGAGAGGACAAGATCATTCGTACTCTTAGGCGTAGATGCAAAGTTTACGTGTTGCCTACTCTGGATTTGGAAGGAATACGCAAGCTGGTAAAGACGGCGCTGCGTAGAGTCCATAGTGAACTGGACTCACGGGAATTGATCGAGAAGCTTCTGGAAAAGGACGTATCCAGTCCCGGCTTGATCCTCAATGCTGTAGAGACATATCTTGAGGGAGGAACTCCGGAGGAAGCGTCAGAGGTTGAATCAGCGTCAGAGATCACAACTAAGTCCCTGTGTAGACAAATGATTAAGGGAGATTGGCCGTCCATCGCGCACCAGTTGAAAAAGCTTACGCCGGAGGATGTGCATTCCATACAAGGATCAACGTCCAAGTACCTGTTAGGGATGTTGCTGACGGAAGAGGGGTTTACGGATAAGTCAGACGTAGCAGCCAAAGCTATTCGTCGGCTGTCGGAGTTGAATGGGCAAAGTGACAACGTGCAGATGTCCGCACTCTCAGCTATTCTGTACGACGTGTGCCATGACTTTGGGAAATACAGTCGATAGGAGTAGATATGGATGAAAGCCAGTTACACCCCCCGCCGCTAACAGAGGAGAAGGAACAATTCAAGATTCCATTTCCGTATGTAGGATGGTGTCATATTTGCGAAGTAGGCTTCATGTCTCTGAAGGAAATGGGTGAGCATGACAAGGCGAATCTCAACAAGCACCAGAGGATAAATGGAGAGCGATGCCAAAACTTCAAAAAGTGAAAGTGGAACTCATCCCGCCCAGAAAAGACGGGCAGCTTACTCCGCCCTACGAGATGATGCGTAGCATACGTAAGAAGAATCATCATCATTCGCGTAAAGCTAAAATCGCTCTTGCGTGGCGTAAGGATATCAAGCCTGATAAGGATGGGCACATCCTACTAGGCAAGTGCATCAAGGCATCTGACCTGCAAAGGGAATTGAGTGAATACGACTTCGTGATCCTGCTTAATAGAGATGCGTGGGAACATGAAAAGTTTGGGCATAAGCGCCAGCGTGCGCTATTGGACCATGAACTCTGCCATGTGGGTGTCGTCTATCGCCACGGGAAGCGCCTGAAAAACGATCATGGCAAGTACGTATTCCGCACCAGGAAGCATGATGTTGAGGAGTTCTCTGAGATAGTCTCACGTCATGGGGTGTGGAAACATGATCTGGAAATCTTTGCTGAAGCATTACTAGGTTACAAAAGGAGACGGAAATGATGGAAGTAAGTGAGAAGCAGATGTTCTTATTCAGATCAGTCATCAACGGAACGCCGTTTGAATTTGGCCGTGTAGGAACAACCAAGCAAGAAGCGGCTACGTCTCTCGCCAATGATCTTGAGAAGTTCGCAAGTGAATTGCGTGAAATTGCTAAGGCGGGTTTGAGAACAAACTAAGGGAGGATGTATGTCAACTAAGAGTAGCAAAGTAGCGAAGGAGTCGATAGTGGATGTGTTACGTCGTGAGATGCAAGAACTGGATCAAACCCACGATATGCAAATAATGGAGCTTCGTTCCCAAATTGGACAGTTACAAATTCCATACACACCTAAGTACATTCTTTGGTTTGAAGGCACTTTGACTGATGAAACTATGGAGAAGATAAAAGGCGCTCTCACTGAGTTGGGAATTGTGGGTAAGGTTATCAGTGGGGTCAAATCTCCGACGCTTGTTTACTTCCAATGAGCTTTCTCGTAACGGCAGATATTCAGTGTGAGTGGAGTAATCTGGACCTGTGCGAACGGGCTTGGAATGAAGTTCTGCATATCTGCCGTAAGCGTAGGCTCAAGACAATCGTGTTCTGTGGGGACGGTAAGGAGGCTTATGATCCAGTCAGTATCAGAGTTATCAAGTTCTGGGAATGGACTATCCGTAAAGCCAATAAAAGAGGAGTTAGAGTCATCTACCTTCGTGGAAACCATGACCGCATTGCAACGTATACTGAGGTGGGGGATTGGCTTTCCATTCTTAAGCGGGCAGGGGCAATCACCTTCTCGTCTCCAGGAGTGATTCGTGACGGAGATCGAAGACTGTTCATGCTCCCGTATGCGAAGGTAAAAACTGTCAAGCGTTGGTCTAAGGAATTGCTCAAGCATAATCCTGACAAGACAAGGGATGTTCTGTTCTTTCACGCCAATCTTTTGGAAGCGAGGTACTCACAACATGGTAAGCGCTCAGATTCTACTCTACGTTGCGATGATCTGTTCAATTCCAAGTATCGCTTTGTTGTCGGTGGTGACATACACTTTCCTCAGAGGATGGGCGAAAAGAGAAACGTCTACTATGTTGGCAGCCCATTCTGCTTCGACTGGGGCGAAGTCAATCAACGAAAGAGATATCTTGTTGTGGGGAAGCATGACATCAGATCAATCCATTCAAACATACCTAGATGGTATGACACTGGTGTTCGTGGTTTCGCTGAAGCAAAACCCCGCGATTGGAACGGAGCAAGAATCAGAATATCCGTGTCCTGTGATGCTGGTGAGAATTACGAAAGAAAACTTGAAAAAATTAGGGCTAAGTCGCAAAGGAAATACCCAGGAGCAGAGCTCTACATCGTTCCTAAGTTTGATGAGGGAGAAGGGGATCAGCAGAGCATCAAGTCAAGTGACTCAGACGAAAGAAAGATCGAGGAATACATCGCAGGAGCTAGACCGCCAAAAGTTGTGGGGAAAGAACTGGCCTTGAAGTACATGCTTGAGAAGCTATCTTACTTCAGTCATGGATTAAGAACAGGAAGCCGCTTCAAATTCAAGTGGGCCAAGGCTAGGAACTATTTGTGTTTTGAGAAGGTGTACTTTGATTTCAGACAGAAGGGGATCGTTGTGGTTAGGGGAGTGAACCAGGATAGAGGAAACAAGTCCAATGGCTCAGGCAAGACGAGCCTTACCAACTTGATTCCTGTGGCTTGGTTCGGGAAAACATTCAAGGGCCAGTCGCATGACCGCTGGAGCAACCGCTTCCATTCCAAGGACCAAGCCACAGTTGAAGTTTGCGGTAGTGACGTGAAGCATAGAGAAGTGCGGGTGATCCGGGGACGTAGACCAACGGAACTGAAACTCTTGGTGGATGGCCGTAATGAATCAGCGGGCATGAAATCTACGGATGCTACAGGCACTCAAGCTCACGTAGAGCAAGTAACTGGATTCACATGGGACACATTAGCTAACGCCGTGTACATAGACAGAGCGATCAGTGACGCATTCCTGTCTGGTACGAAAGCACAGCGCACTGAAGTCCTGTCCCGCTTCCAGAATCTTGAACGCTTTGCTAAGGCATTGAAGCTTGTTAAGAAAGACGCCAAGAAGAATCAGGAAAAACGTATCAAGACGAGTGAGAAGCTGGAGCGCGTGCGTGGACAAATAGAGGAGTGTACCCACAGCCTTGAGGAACTGAAAGAGGTACGGAAAGTGCATGTTGATTCCATGTATGATACGTACCGACAGCACAAGCGCAATTACAAGCGCTGGAAGGAGAATCAGAAGCCCCGCCGTGACAAACTGGAAGCGAAGGCTAAAAAGGTAGAAGATAAATACAACGGCTATCTTGTCCTGCAAACCAGCATGGAAAAACGAGTCTCTCAACTCGAAGAAGCTTGGCAAACAGCTAAGGCTTGGGCAAAACGTTTTCTCAAACTCAAGGGTAAGGATCAGTGTCCATATTGCTACCAGCCCGTGAACAGGGATTGGATGCGTGAGCACAAACATAAGGTTGAAAAGGTTCTAGTGAAAGCAAAGCATGAGCTTAGTGATGCGGAGAAGAGACTAACGAAGGCTAAGATTAAGACTCAAATGCTGGAGGGAGAACACGACGAGTTGCAGTCCAAGCTTACGCATATTGATGAGGATGGCAGTCACCTGCGCTTGAACGTGCAAAATTCGCGTACACAGCACAGGGAGCTTGCCAGCAGCCAGCATACGTCGTATACCATCATCCGTAAAACGCAATCCAAGCTCAAGCATCTGAAGCATAAGAAATCAAAGTTGAAAATCCGAAAGGAACAATTACGCTGCAAGGGAGTATTGCATGAGTACGCTATGGAAGCATTTTCTAGGGACGGAATACCTGCTTTTATTAACCGTCAGCTTTGTCCTGCTCTCAACCGCGCTAGCGATTACTACTCTGAACTCTTCTCAGACAAGGAAATCCAAGTTAGATTCCAAGTTGAAGGAGGAGAATTCGTTCCCCAAATAATCAACGCCAAGGGTGGTGAGCACATCAAGGATCAATCTGAAGGAGAACGCGCTTTAGCAGGGCTTATCTCCAGCTTCGCACTACGGGAAGCCGCACCAGAAACGAATCTGCTTATTCTGGATGAACCAGGAAATGGATTGGACCCGCAGACAGCTAAGCAATTCGCCAAGTCCCTCAAAGTGCTCAACAAACGGTTTCCGCTCATTATCGTTACTACGCACAATGAGCATATATCATCAGCACTCGAAGGTGAGCGAGTGATAACAGTTCGCAAACACAACGGAATCTCGAAAGTGGAGGTAGCATGAAGAAGTTCACGCGTACACAGGTGAGGGAGGCGCTTCAGGATTGGAAAGAGATACATACTTCAGTTGAAGCGAGAACTCATGTTGAGAAATTTGTCGATTATTTGGATACATACCAATTCACAGAGGAGGCAAAGATGCCAGGAGAAAGAGCAACAGGGAAAGTCAAGTGGTTCAATGAAAAGAAGGGTTTCGGATTCATCATGCCCGACGAGGGAGGTGACGATCTATTCGTTCACTTCACAGGATTGAATGGACGGAAAAATCTGAACGAAGGGGACAAAGTGGAGTTTGATGTAGCCAAAGGGGAAAAGGGTCTGAAAGCCGTAGACGTGGTGGTGATCTAGGAGGAACAAACATGACTACCGATGAAACCAAATTCTATTGTAAGAATGTATGGCAGTGTTCGACAGAGTATAGAGCGCATTTAGCTTTTGAATTGATTCGTACTTACGGTCTCTACTCTGGCCCTCCGGACAAAAATGGGAAAGTTACTCGGGTATGGGAACCCCACGAAATAGTGGAACGGGCTTACGCTTTAGTGGATGAGTGGTTCAATGTCGCCGTCTCCAGAGGGGATATCGCCGAGTTAACAGCACAGAGTAAAAAGAGCAGGAGCTTAGCATGAAAGTGGTAATCGTGGGGGACAGAACAAGGGAGACAAGCCAAGATAACGTACTCGTCAATCAAATTATTGACGATTGCAAATCCAAATACCCTAAGCTGAGAATAATCACTAAAGGATGCGATAGGGGAGTAGGCAAGATGATTAAAACAAGGCTTACTGATCCTGTATCGCGTCAGCCAACGGAGGTAGACTGGATGGAAGTATCGCTCCAGCATCATTTGGTTGACGGAGATATTCCAAGGATGGAGTTCTCGGCTGATTATGACGCTTTGAACAGCGTGTTGATAGAGCTGGGAGATGAATTTCACATTCTCTCAGAGGAGAGGCCAAGGGGCGTAACGATGAATCTCTTGCGCAGAGTGGTTGAGAATAATCGGGCTTATGCTCTATACAAGCCTCGGGATACGGTAGTGAAGCAAGCTATATTTCCAGAGAAGCCGCTATGACTCTATCCTGTGAGCAGGTCGAGGAGTTGCGGAAATGGGCGCGGAGGTATGCGCCAGAGATGAGGCCCATGACCGTAGGTGATCTTGAGCGGGGCGATATGGCCGTATTGCACCGTCCTGTACGCTTGGGGATAGCGGCCGAGTACTGCTGTGACCCGCAGGACAGCGGAGCCTTCCCCGGAGTCGTAGCCAGAACGTTCCTGATGGAGCCACGCTGTGCAAAGAACCATGAATTATCGAACGAGTTCAAGCTAGGACGAGTGGGAAATTGTGAGTGCGGCCCTCTGGCAGAGAAGCGGATCGGCTGATTCGAGGATAAGGGAGGAAGGCCATGAGCGAAAAGGAAATGACGGCACGAGAGCAAAAGTGGCAATGGATTAACTTCGTGTGTTGGTTTTCGCGGAAGTTTTTCGACATTCACTACTATCCGCGACAATGGGGAGGGGACGGGCTACCAGCGGATTGCCCCGAATGCCGGAGACTCGCCGCCTTGAATAATGAACTGACTGCCGAATTGGGATTGGAAGTAGCCGCCTTTGAAAACTTGCAGGCAGAATGCCGGAGACTCAGAGAAGCGCTCAATGGAAAAGTGTGGCGCGGGAATTGGGGTCAGGAGAAGGACCATGAGTGAAGCCACGCAGATAGTTCATTGGCCGGGGAAAGATACTCCGGCTTGCGACGAGCACTTGCAGAAACTGGTGGGCCTAGGAGCCGTGCTCGGCATTCGCGTGAGTTGGACGCCGTGCGAACCAACAGTGTGCACGAACTGCCAGACCGAGCTGAGCCGTGACAGTGCTACGGGAGAGAAGGAGAAGGAGGGATGATGATTAAGGGAGAACCGGTGATTCCACCACAAGGCATGGAAATTGCAAAGAAGATCGCAGCTGCGGCAGTCGCTGATGTTCAAAGAAAGTTGGGGCTTCCCAAAAATAGAGCGGGGAGGCTTCTAGCAAATATCATCGATCAGGAGTATCCATTACCAATCTTCAAAGGAAGTATTTCCTAGGAGGGTTAACATGTCGCGGAGCGTAGGAGCGGGAGAGAAGGATAAGCCATGAGAAATCTGCTCATCTGTGTAGCGCTCTGGTTCTGTTGCGGAGTCGTCTGTGCAGGTATTTATCTTCCCTATGCGCGGCATGTATGGAGAAGCAGATTTAACTACCGCGATGAACTTGGCGTCTCGCTATTACTTGGTCTACTCTTTGGCCCTATCGCCGCCCTGATTATGTTTTTTGTTACGGGATTTGCTCGGTACGGATTCAGACTTCCGAGAGAGCGGGGTGATTTGTGAGAACTCTATTTTGCTGCGTAGCGCTCGTGGGCTGCTTTACGCTTACGTCTTGCTCCTTCGCGAAACTCCCGCCTATCAAAGGACACCATTGGAACCGCGCCCCGTTTGGGGCAAATCTGTATGACGACGCTACCGGAAGGGAGGCGGCTAGTTTTATAGGCACAGCATTAGATTCAGCCCAAGTCTGTAGGTTTGACGCCGATGAGAGATGCGAGTATTTCGATACGGATAAAGCAGCGCTGGCGTGGCTTGCGGAGCAATACAAAGAGCCTTGGAAATCGGAGGACCGATGAGAATTTTGTTTATCTGCGTAGCGCTGCTGGGGATGGCGTGGGGACAAACGAACAAACCTGTGGGACTAAAGCCCTGCAACCTTCCACCAAATTATTTTTGTGAAGATAGATCGCGTGGACTTTGGCACGACGAGAACGATCCGCCGAAGTACTGGTGCCACAAGCCCCAGACGGATTGACTATGAGGGCACTGGAAATCATAACTCGTAAACTTAAGGAAGCCACAAACCGGCTGGTGATCCTGTTATGGGAGGGAGGTGCCAATGAAAACGTTGTGGAAGGTAGCGTGGGCAACCGCGTGGGCGCTGCTGATAGCGGAGTACATAGCGTTCATGAGCTTCTGCCTAGGGCTATGGCATTAACGCAGTGAAACAGCATATACTCCAGCATTTAGGTCAAGGATGAAAGGACAAGATCCGGAAGGTTCGGTTAGCTGTTCGCTTCGGGGGAAGGAAATGCTATCATACTGTCTCTCAGTCAATACCGCATACTCCGAGTATACAAAAATCTAGATTGATAAGGAGCCAATATGCCGCAGAAGAGTCAGGACAACATGAAAGGAACCAGTCCAAGCAAGGTGATCCAAGAGGGAATCAATCAGGCATGGGGAGCGCAGAACGAGCAGGCCTCAAAAACCGCGCAGGAAGCAATCGGCAAACAATGGAATCAGCACCCGGTTGATCTAGCTCCAGGGGCAGATACAAAACCAACACCCGCGTCGAAGTAGAATATGAAAACTCTGGGGAGCCACAATGACTCGGCGCGTCGCTTCAGCCCGTTTGAACGGGAGCTTAGGCGGGAAGCAAGGTAGTAGAAACCTCAATGAAGAACAACGTGAAAATAGGGCCAGGCTAGCGGGAATAGCTACACTCAGTATCTACGGAAGAGACTACTACTCCTATCTCGGTAAGCGTCAGAAGACCCCCCAAAAATCAGCAATATCAGAACCAGTGAAAATATCCGCCGCAGCTAGGCGTATTGCTGCGATGGGAAACCTGAGAGGGTAGACTTACGGGCAATGAAGCATAAGCACCACCACCGCAGCAAAGAAGAACCAAAAGTAACCCCATTGGCAGAGCTTGAGGAATTGTATGCGGCTACCGATCCGCCAATCATACCCAGGAACGGATACAATCCGCAGAATAAGCTAGGAACAGGCTATAAGTTCTACACCAAAATCAGGGAATATCTCGCCGCTTGGTGGGAAGAGTTCAATGGCGATCTGGACAAGTACGGCAGGCTCAAACACGCCACGCTTCAGGCACTACATCAAGCATAAAACTCACAAGGAAGCTGAACGTGTTTGGCTGCATCAGATGCTAGGCCCAAGCTCAACTAGGCCAGAAGTATGTGCAGTACCTTGGCTTGGAGATTGGGAAAAGCGTAGACGCTGTGGTTTCGGTGTGCTGGATCAGCCTGAAAAAATCCGCCCGCTCATCAAGATGATCGCAAACAACATGCAGGCTGTAGAATCAATCAAAAGCCTGACCCCAGTTCTGATAGAAGAGTTGCTCCAGTACAATTCCCTCCAGAAGCAAATCCACGAAGCATTCGCAGGCCAAGCTTTTCTGAAATCAGGGAAAGCGGACGAGAAGCACAACACAAGTAGATTCAACACCTACAAAACCTTGCTGTGGTCCGTAACAGAACTGAAGATCAAAGTCATCGCTGAGATCATGCGCGTCCACGGTGTAAATCCCAACACGCCAGAGCAGATGAGGGATATCGCGCAAATTGCCGGGGGAGTAGGCGCAGCAGCAGCGCTCACGGGACTCGCAGCGGGGCAAAGGAGTCTGGGAATTGGCGTACCTTCCAGCGACGGAAGTATGATCGCGCCATTCACTTACGATGCATTCAAGATGGCAGAGCATCTAACAAGGCACGCACATACGTTCAAGAAGCCATTGAGCGCCCCGGTGATTGAACAGGAAGTAGAAGAAGAAGATAGTTCAAGTTCCAGCAGCAAGTCGAATGGGAAACCACAATAGGTGATAAAAGGAATGACAATGAGAACTAAAATTTTTGATATGCTACCATACGCAATGGCTGTTATAGGAATAATAGGCTTAGGAGTAGTGTTGTTTGGGAACAAACCAAAACCAACTCCAGTATGCGTAGCAGGCCCCAATGAACTCTGCCCGTCAGATCAGTTCCTGTACGACGCGCAGCACTTGAAGGAAATGAAGCAGGACTTGGCTAAGAGAGCACAATCTTCCGAAGTTCGCACATTCCAAGACGAAGTGGATACAGCGGGTGGCTTGCAGCAGAGACTAGTCAACGAAATCAACGCCACGAAGGGCTGTGGACCCGCCATAGGAAACGTGCAAGCGCCGTGTGAATGGAGTGACGCTAAGGGTAAATTCATTCCACTCCAGGGAGTGCAAGTATCGCCAATACCTGAGGTGAAGAA
>JGI12269J14319_10000549_pt1 | contig 35968 bp, 30 predicted proteins | sample PeaSoiSIISIP2007_FD_14319 | JGI IMG/M metagenome (IMG submission 14319)
AATGAGCCGAGCAAACCCGCCGTGGCCACGGCTTGTTCGTCTTTGGCTTTGTCCGGGTGCTCGATCATGAATGCAGCGCTCGAGATAATCATCTGCCTTACGATTTCCTTGGAATGGCCGCGCGGCGGATTCGGCATCTTGCCGAAATAGTCGAAGCACACATTCACGGTGATGTCCGGAATATCCACGATCCATTGGATGACCCAATCGCGATTGTCCTTGGCATCTTTGGCGAGCGGATCCTCTTCGAGTTCGTGCGCGACTTTCACAGCCCGGGAGCGCTCATCGGCCGTCGACGGGCCGCGCTGCGGATGCTGCTGCTGCGCGCGCGCCGTCCGAACAGCGAAAACTCCCAGTAAAAGAATTGCAAAAGCGATAGCCCGAATCGAGTGCGCCTTCATGATGTGCTCCCGCCGCCGATGGCCGTGCGATTGGCCCCGATTCCCCTGAAATCTAATAGTACACGAATTTGCCGGGGAGGCGAATCTAGTAGCACAGGCACTCTTGCCTGCGCGATTTTCTCAATCTTCACGCTTGAGTACCGCGATCGACGATCCGCAAAACCGCACAGGCAAGAGTGCCTGTGCTACTAGATTCGCCTCCCCGCAAGGCCGTGTACAATGAAATGGTAGGAAGAATCGCAACGAATCGGACCCGCGGAAAACAACCGCGTCGCTCCAGAAAGCATTTCACAGGGAACTCATGGCAAAGTTTGAAAAACACATCTTCATCTGCACCAACCAGCGCCCGGACGGCAACCCGCGCGGCTGTTGCAATCCTTCGGGCGAGGCCGAACTTCACCGCGTATTCAAGGAAAAGTTGCGCGAGCGCGGGATTCCCGGCGACAAAGTGCGCGCAAATAAATCCGGATGTTTGGAGCAGTGCGAGATCGGCCCAACGGTTGTCGTGTATCCCGACGCAGTTTGGTACGGCGGCGTAACTCCGGCGGACGTCGATGAAATTATCGACTCGCACATCATCGGCGGCCGCCCCGTCGAGCGCCTGATCATTCCGGATTCGGTGCTGAATAACACGCAAAAGCAGCCTCCGCCAGAAAAAGGCCTTCGCACCTAGCGGTGCAAACAAGAAGGGCTAATCCGACGTGCGGTGGCCGTAGCAGAAGGATTGGCGCGCCGTGCTCGGACTCTAACCTCAAACCTCTAGACTCTAACCTCTAGACTGTCGTAGGCTCGCGCCACGCTTGTGATGGAATTCAATTCAGAACTGCGGTGAGGTTTCGATGAAGATAAAAATGTCGCTCTTCCTGTTGTCTGTGCTGCTCTCTTCGCCTTTGTTCGCGCAGCAAAGCGTGCCTGAACTTGCTTTTGACTCCGTTCCCAATTTCTTCAAGCTTCCGCCGGGAATGAATTTCGGCGAGGTCCCGGGCGTGGCCGTCAATTCCAAGGGGCACGTCTTCGTGTTCACGCGATCCAACAGCGCCAACGGTCCCGCATACGCACCAGCGGCGGCGCAACTGTTTGAGTTCGGCCCCGATGGCACGTACTTGCGCGAGATTGGCAAGGGTCTCTACGCCTGGGCCGAGGCCCACTCCGTGCGCATCGACAAGGACGACAACATCTGGGCCATCGACAAAGGTTCCGACATGGTCATCAAGTTCAACCAGGCGGGCCGAGTGGTCATGGTTTTCGGACGCCGCGCCGAAGGGGCCGACGAGGAAACTAAACCGTGGGGACACCCCAATCCTCCTCTTCCCGCCGTGGATGGACTCTTCCGCCAGCCGACGGACGTGGCCTGGGATTCGGACGGCAACATTTACATCACCGACGGATACGTCAACTCGCGCGTCGCAAAATATGACAAGAATGGCGACTGGGTAAAATCCTGGGGCGACAAAGGCACAGAGCCGGGACAATTCCGTCTCCCGCATGCCATCGTGGTGGACCGCAACAACAATCTCTACGTGGGTGATCGCACCAACCGGCGCATTCAGGTGTTCGATACCGACGGAAAACTTCAGCGCATGTTCACGATTGACGTGCCGCCCGCTCCCGGCACGCACGCGACCAACGGCAACACTCCCACCGGCGAGCGCCTCGCTGCTGTGATCGGCGCGCCCAATTCCATCTGCATCACGCCCGGCGCAAATCAAGTGCTTTACGTTGGAGAGACCACATTCCCCGGGCGAATTTTCAAGGTGTCGCTCGACGGAAAAGTGCTCGGCGTGATCGGCAAATCCGGGCGCCAGCTGAAGGAATTTTCCGGCGCCCACCAGCTCGCCTGCGCTTCGGACAACGTCGTATACGCCGCGGAAACGTCCAACTGGCGCGTGCAAAAATTAATTATTCATGGACCAACACCAAGCGCAGCAGATTAAGTAGCATAGGCACTCTTGCCTGTGCGCTTTTGTTTCCCGCGCGAGTGGCTGCTTCTCCAACTAGAATCGCAAAAACCAGACAGGCAAGAGTGCCTGTGCTACCCAATCGCTCTCGGAATTCAGCGCACAAGGACTTCAACGGTCGCACTCTTGGTGTGGCCAACCCCATCCTCGATCGTCAAAGTGTAAGTTGTGGTCTTGCGCGGCGAAACGTGCACGCACCGGCTGAAGGCCGGCCAGACAGGCTCTTCTGTTTGCGGCTCGATCTTCACGGTTTTCGCGTTGGAAACGCTATAGCAAAGCGAACTTCTCTCACCCGGCTGGATGGTTGCGGGATTAGCAGCATAAACGAGGATGTCAAAACGGTTTCCGCCCATCGCCTCGAAAGTCTGCTGATCCTGTGCACGCTTTTTCTCTGCTGCCTTTTCTGCAATGGCTTGATTTGCATCCCATCGCGAATAGAAAACCCAGCCGATGTAAAGACCCGCGAAAAGAAAGGCCACAATCGACACGATTATATAAATTCGGAATCCCGTGCGAGGCTCAGGGGCGGAATCATTCAACACCAAACACCATCCGGCGTTCTTATCCAAACGTTGTGCACAACTGGACTGTATATCAGATTCCTTACTTGTTTCGATGCCTGGTCTTGAAGCCTCCCGGCGCGGGATCGTCGCCGCGGTGCGCGATCTCGAGCGCGGTGAGCAAGGCACGCGCTTTGTTCACCGTCTCCGTGTATTCCGTCTCAGGCACCGAGTCCGCGACAAGGCCGGCGCCGGCCTGCACGTACGCCACGCCCTTCTTCACGACCATGGTGCGAATCGCGATGCAGGAATCGAGATTTCCGGAGAAATCGAGGTACAGGATTGCTCCGCCGTAGATGCCGCGGCGCGTCGGCTCGAGTTCGTCGATGATCTCCATGGCGCGGACTTTCGGCGCGCCCGAGAGCGTGCCTCCGGGAAAACAGGCGGCGAGCGCGTCGAAGCAGTCCACCTCTTCGCGCAATCGTCCGCGCAGACTCGAAACGAGGTGCATCACGTGCGAGTAGCGCTCGACAAACATCAGCTTCTCGACGCGCACCGTGCCGTATTCCGAGACGCGGCCCAAGTCGTTGCGTCCCAGATCGACGAGCATGATGTGCTCGGCCTGCTCCTTGGGATCGGCGGCAAGCTCGGCTTCCAATGCCGCGTCCTCTTTTTCATCGGCCCCGCGCGGGCGCGTTCCGGCAATGGGCCGGTAAAACGCTTCGCGGCCCTGTACCTTCACGAGCATTTCAGGCGAGCTGCCAACCACGGCGAGATCGTTCAGCTTCAGGAAATACATGTACGGCGACGGATTCACGACGCGCAGGGAGCGGTAAATCTCGAACGGGTCGGCGTCGGTTTTCGCGGCGAAGCGCTGGCTGATGGCCACTTGAAAAATGTCGCCCGCGCGAATGTATTCCTTGGACTTGTTCACGGCATCGAGAAATTTGGCGCGCGAAAAATTCGACGTAACCTTGAACGGGCGCGGCTTCCTGCGCTTCGGATGTTCCGCGGCCACGGGCACGTCCAGGCGGCGGCGCGTGCTCTGGATTTCGCGCACGGCCTGGTTGTATTTCGCGCGCAGCCTGCCTTCGCCGCCGGTGAACACGTTGCGCACGATCCACACCCTGTGCCGCACGTGGTCGAACACGACGAGGCCGAGAAAAAACATCATCACGGCGTCGTCCATACCGACGTCGTCGCGCGTCGTGTCCGGGATGCGTTCGATGAGCCGTACCATGTCATAGGAAAAATATCCGATTGCGCCCGCGACGAGCGGCGGCAGGCCCGGCACGCGCACGGGGCGATACCGCTCCACGCGGTTGCGCAGATAATCGAGCGGGTTCACCTGCACCCAGGACGTGCGGCTATCGCTTTCCAGCACGCAGGCGCCGTTGACGTAGCGGAACACTTCGCTCGGGTTCGCGCCCACAAACGTGTACCGCGCAATCTTTTCCCCGCCCTCGACGCTTTCAAGAAGGCAGGCGTACCGCGCGTTCTGCGCCAGCCGCAGGTACGCGGAAACCGGCGTGAGCGTGTCGGCGGTGAACGTGTCGTACACGGGAACGAGATTCCCTTGCCGCGCGAGCTTGCAGAAGGATTTGAAATCAGGCTGTATCATAAATTTTCGGCGATTCCCGCGCGATTCCCCGGCGCCGCGCGTCACGATCGGCGCGCTTTGAATTTTTCTTCCCGATCGAGCGTCGAAACCACCGCGCGGCGCATGGCGCTTTCCGGCGCGCGCTCGCCCGTCCAAATTTCGTATTGCGCGAAACCCTGCGCGAGAAACATTTCCACGCCGGAAATAGTCTCGATGCCCTTCCGCCGCGCCAGTTGCAACAATTCCGTTTCCCGCGGGCGGTAGACCATGTCCATGACGATCCGGCAATTCAGTTCCGCGCTCGCGAGCGGGGAGCCGCCGTGCGGGTGCATCCCGATGGGCGTGCAATTCACAATTGCGTCGAAAAATTCATGCGCCAGGTCGGCCCGCGCCACGACCTGCCCTCCGGCGGCGCGAGCCAGCGCGCGGGCGCGCTCCGGACGCCGCGCGCAAATACATACAATCGACCCCGCCTGGGCCAGCGCGAACGCAGCCGCTCTCGCCGCGCCTCCCGCACCAAACAGCAGCACGCGGCTCCCCGCGAGGCGCATCCGCTTCTCCAGGCTGCGCAGGACTCCGACGTAGTCTGTATTGTACCCGTACAATCGCCCGCCGCCACGCACGACGACGGTGTTGACCGCTCCAATGCGCGCGGCCAGCGGATCGCAGTCGTCCAGAGAACGCAGAATCGTTTCCTTGTGCGGAATTGTGACCGAGAGGCCCGCGACCCCAAATCCCTCCATCGCGCCCAGAAATTCTCGAAGATTCCGAACCAGAAACGGCACAAATACCGCGTCGAATTTGCGCGCGCGAAAAGCGGTGTTGTGCAGCAAGGGCGAGAGCGAATGCCCGATCGGATCGCCAATTACGCCGTACACGCGCGTGCGGCGAGTGATCTGCGCGGCCCGGTAAAGGCCGATCATCGCATCCATTGAGAGCTGGCCGGGCGCCGTGGCCTGTTCCACCGCTGCGTACGCCAGAGCGCTGCCCATGCGGAGAGATAAGACGCGCCCCGCGAGTCCGAATTCCCCCATTGGGATCACGACAACATCGCGTCGGCCGCGGGCCAATTCGCAGATGCGCATGCTGTCAGAAACAGAATGGCATTGAGTTGCGATCTTAATCGCTTGTCCACCCGCGCGCTCCAGCCGGCGAGTCATTCCTGTGAGGCTTCGCGGCGTTCGACGGAAGTCGTGATGCGACACCATCACGCGCGCGGGAGTAAGCGCGCGGGCAAGTTTACCCCGGGCAATATGCTTCGCCGTTTCGATTTCGACATCGCACCAATCGCAGCCGGAGCGGGCCGCTTGCGCCAGGATCTCAATTTGTTCTTCCCGGCTGCCTTGAAACAGCCCTCCCCCTTCTTTCCGACGGCACGTGGCAATCAGCAGGGCCCGCGGGCGATTGCGGCCGAGCGAAAGCAGGAAATCGTCCCTCTCCTTCGCACCGCGAAGATAATCCAGACGCAATTCCAGCGTGCGCGTCTTGCGCAGGCCCAGGCGGACCTGCGACCTCATCTCTCTCGCCGTTCCAGCGGCGACGACCCCGCACACGCGATCTTTTCCGAAGAGGCCCTTCAAGCGCCCTCCACCCCCAAAGCTAAACTTTAGGCTTCTATCACGTGGGTTACAAATGTGTAAAGCGTCCCCCGACGATTTCTTGACCGTCAGTGGGGCCAGTGCTAGCTTTGTTGAGCAACCCTAACCGGTGTCGGGAAGTCTCAAGTTGCGAACGCAAGGAGCAGTCTCCATGGACAAGAAAATGAGCTATCGCATTCTACCTATAGGACTTAGAGTGGGACTGGGCCTTGTGATGTTCGCTGGAATTGCCGAAGCGCAGGCGATCCCGCGCAACACCCCGTCGCCGGAGCAGGTGTATTGTTCGGGTGTCGTGACGGACCAGCCAGTTCCGCATGATTCCTACGTGATTTCCGGCGAGAATTCCCGATATAGGAGCACATTCACCGCTGGCGACTATGTCTACATTAACCGCGGCGCGGAACAAGGTGTCAAAGTCGGAGACGAATTCGAAGTGGTCCGGCCCATCAGCGATCCGATGGCAACAACTGCGTGGTTCAAGTATCAGGCCATGCTGAATAAGGCCATGGGTACCACGTATTCGGATATCGGGCGGTTGCGCGTCCTACACGTCGACGCCAAGACATCCACCGCGGAAATGGACCTAAGCTGCGGAGAGATTCAACGGGGCGACATTGTGCGCCCATTTGCGGCTCGTCCCACTCCTCAGTTCCACGCCGTGAAGCTTGATCCCTTCGCCGCGCCCTCGGGAAAGAAAACGGCCATGGTCGTCACGGCCAAGGATTATGATGTGCTCACCGGGACTGGCAGAATCTTCTACGCGAACTTGGGCAGCGCGCAGGGCGTTCGCGTGGGAGACTACTTCCGAGTTTTCCGTTATCAGGGAACGCACATCGAAACGGCCTATCAAGTCCAAGATATGGCCTACAAGGCGTTTGGCTACGGAAGCACACCCGTCAGGTACGAGTGGAATAATCTTCCGCGCCAGGTGCTGGGCGAAGGAATCGTCCTGCGCACCGGGCCTAATTCCTCTACCGTTATGCTGACGGATGCACGATTTGAAATCTACGTCGGCGATTATGTAGAAGTGGAATAGTTTCGGCCAGAGTTTCCTTCCGCAATCCGCACCGAAGAAAAAAGGATCTGATTCGCGAGACGAATCGGATCCTTTTTCGTTCTTCTTACTTTCGCGGGAGGAAAACCTTGAAGGTGCAGGTAGGCGTAGCGCAGGCTTCTTACCCTGAGCATCTCTGAAGGGCGGCCTGTGGGGGTTAATCCTTGCAAGGAACAAAACCCACAGGCTGAAGCCTGTGCTACAAAATCCGCCTTCCATTTTACGATTCGGAAATTATCCGCTTTGCCTTCTCCGAATAAATTTCCGCGGTGAAACCAAACACAAGCGTCGCAGGATCGCGCCAGGCATCGCGCGCCAAGCCCGCTTTGATGCAGGTTTCCTCGAGCAGCCGCTGGCCGGACCATCTTCGTTCGGTGGCGACTTGCGGAAGCAGCAGCCCCTTGTAGGACTCGCGCACCACCATAAGCCCATGTCGTCCCGCAACAATCGCTTCGGGAAGAATGCGTTCCAGCGCGGTCAAGACGGAAATTTCGATTTCCAGACTGGCGACCTCTTCACCGCTAATCGGAGGGAAACGCGAATCGTACAACGCCGCGGTAATCGCGGACCGGACAACCACGTCTGCGAGCAGGCCGGGATTCTCGACTTGTCCCACGCAGCCGCGCAGAATTCCGCCGCGATATAAGCTGACAAACGCTCCTCTGGGTTCGGAAAGCGCCGCGTGATAAGGAGGGAGATCGGGGAGGCGTCTTTCGAGGATGACGCTGGAAATCGCGCGCCGGGCAATCTCCACCAGCGCCAGCCAATCGTCACTGGACAGTCGGGACATCCTGCGCGTTCTTGCGCCGTTCGAGAATTCTCAGGTGACGCCGTTGCTTCACGCTGCCGTCGACACGGCCCCAAAACTTTTGAAAATACTGAAACGCGGAGACCACCGCGCTTCCCACGACCAGCCACAACAGCAGCACGCCGAGCGGCCGAATGATGGCGTGCTTGGCCGCCAGGATCACCGCGCACACGGCGATCACTTGCAGAACCATTTTCGTCTTGCCGAGCGCCGAAGCTGGAATGGTAAACCCTTCGGCGGAAGCGATGTTGCGCAACCCGAGAACCACGATCTCACGCCCGATGATAATCACCGCCATCCAGCCGGGAACTAGGTGCATCTCCACCAGGGAAATAAATGCGGCGGACATCAAAAGCTTGTCGGCGATGGGATCGAGCAGAATTCCGAGCGTTGTGATTTCGCTTCGACGGCGCGCATAATAACCATCCGCCCAATCCGTGGCCGCAGCCGCCAAAAGAATGAGCACGCCCCACTCGGCAAAATTAATTGTCACTCCCAAGAATCCAATATTTGGTTCGCGGGTCAAAAGGATAACGACCAGCACTGGAATAAAGAAAATGCGTAGTATCGTCAGGCTGTTTGGCAGGTTCATGACACACCCGGGGGGCTCCCTGCTCCTATTTGGATGTACCCGCCCAGTTGCGAGGCGTAAGCCACTATAGTCGCACCAGTGCGGGCAGTCAACGATTGCTCAAAATGAGTTCCCAGACACATGAAAAGGCTGAAGTCCACGCGGAACACGTGCAACTAAAGCCGTATACTGATAAACAACACGCACCCGCAAGGCTGTGCAAATCATGGCTTTACAACCAACCGCTTGGGAAAGGGGCGAAATGCTGAATGATTCAGCATATATGCCTACAACTTATTGAATATAAGATAGTTACACATACAGAAAGCGGTCAGTGCCGCCCCTACGTTGAAATCCTTCGCGTGTAAGCCCTGGGCAGGGAAAATGATTTCCACAGACATTTCCACAATGAAGCGTCATTTCACTGACCACGTCGCGACCTCAAAAATGCACGGATTTCCTTGATTCTTGAGGGTTTTTCGCGCTTCTCTCTATTGCTGCTAAGTCTAAATTTTCTGGAATTTAGATTGGAGAAACGCATCAGGCGAGCGTAGGCTCCGGACCGATTCTCAATTGGCGAGCAACGGATTCGGGAATTTCCGCCTCGATGGCCATGGCCGAGTCCTGCACTTCAGAATGAAGCACGCGGCCCAAGGCATGCACGAGAGCGATCGCTCGGCCATTTGAAAGCGGAAGCGTAAAGTTCAAATGCAGAACGGGATCGACAGGCATCGCCTGATCGATGCGGCCAAGCAGCGACTCCAGCCCTTCGCCGGTGAGTCCGGAGACGCGCGAGGAGTTCTGATTTCCATTCACGGCCGCGGCCTGTTCGAGTGTGAGCCGGTCAATTTTGTTAAGCACGTGCAGGCGCGGCCGGTCCGCGACGCCCAGTTCTTTCAGAATTTTTTCAACTTCCATGTCCTGCTCGGTGTGATGCGGATTCGAGATGTCCGTCACGAGGAGAATCAGCGCCGACTCTTGGACTTCCTCCAGAGTGGCGCGGAACGCAGCGATCAATCCCGGCGGAAGGTCGCGAATGAATCCGACGGTATCGGACAGGAGCACGCGCCGGTTCGACGGGAGGCGCACGGCGCGCACGGTCGGGTCGAGCGTTGCGAACATTTTCGAGGAAACCAGGACGCCGGAGCGGCTCAGCGAATTGAAGAGCGTCGATTTCCCCGCGTTCGTGTAGCCCACGAGAGCGACGGTTCCGAGCGGCACAGCCTGGCGCGTCTGCCGCCGCAGCGAGCGCTGTTTGCGAATGGCTTCGATGGCCCGCGAGATTTTTGCCACTCGTTCGCGAATGCGCCGGCGGTCGGTTTCGAGTTTCTGCTCGCCAGGGCCGCGCGTTCCGATTCCGCCGGCCTGCCTGGAAAGCTCTTTCGCGCTTCCGGCGAGCCGCGGCAGCATGTAATTCAATTGGGCGAGTTCGACCTGGAGCTGCCCTTCGCGGCTGCGCGCGTGGCGCGCGAAAATATCCAGGATCAACTGCGTGCGGTCAATCACGCGGCATTCCGTTCCCTTTTCGAGATTGCGCAGTTGCGTTGGCGTCAAATTGCGGTCAAACACGATAAGCGGCGCGTTGTGCAGGTGCGCCTCGATTTTCACTTCCTCGATCTTGCCGCGCCCGATCACGGTGGCGGGGTCGATCTTGTCGCGCATCTGAAAAATGCTTCCGGCAACTTGCGCGCCCGCGCTGCGCGCAAGCTCCGCCAGCTCCTCGAGTGACGCGCGTTCCGCGTCGCCCGCATCAATCCCCGGCACATGCGAGGCCCGCTTCAGGCCCACACCCACCAGGAACACGCGCTCGTGGCTCTCTGTCGGACGTGTAGTCTTCATTCGGGTACGACGATGGCGGGCAGATTCACGCGAGGGAAATGAGTCAAGCTTTGCAAGTTCACAGCCTCAGTATACACCCGAGAGAGAGAGGCAACTAGGCTGCGGCTCCGGTTTGTGATTGTCCCGCCACCAACTGCTCGGCGGCAGAGACAATTGCCGGGTCGTCCCCAAACCCGGGGAGCCAATGCACGAGGGGCTCCTTGCGGAACCAAGTGACTTGGCGCTTTGCGTAGCGGCGGGTGGCCTGAGTGATGGCTTTCGTGGCGGCTGCCAGAGTGACAGTGCCTTCGAGGTGCGCATTCAATTCGCTGTAGCCTATGAAGTCGAAGGGCTTTGAATTTTGCGGAACGCCGTTGCGGACCAGGCCGGCAACTTCATCGAGCCAGCCGCGTTCGAGCATGGTGCGCGTGCGCCGCTCGATGCGGTCGTACAGCGCGGCGCGCGGGGGCTGCAGGCCGATCTTGATCGGGCGGTAGCCTTCGAGCGGCGTGCGGCCAGACCGGTGAACTTCCGAGAGCGGACGGCCCGTGAGCAGACATACTTCAATCGCGCGAATCATCTTGGGGCGGTCGCGGGAGCCGATCCGCAGCGCCGCTTCGGGATCGAGCCGCCGCAAGACGCGATGCAAATATTCCAGGCTACGGGCGTTGGCGCCGGCTTCGAGGCGCGCGCGCAATTCTTCCGAGCGCGCCGGGGCGTCGGCGAGGCCTTCGAGCAGAGCGCGCAAATACAAGCCAGTCCCGACGGTCAGAATGGGCAGCCGCGCGCGCTGGCGTAGGTCTTCCAGGACAGCGACCGCCCGCGCACGGTATTCGCCCGCCGTGAAGGGGAAGCTGGGGTCCACCAGATCCAGCAAGTGGTGTGGAACGCCGCCGCGTTCTTCGAGAGTGGGTTTGGACGTGCCAATATCAAACCCTCGATAGACTTGGGTGGAATCACAGGCCAGGACATCGCCCTTCAATTTGCGGGCCAGAGCCACGGCGAGCGAGGACTTGCCGGACGCCGTCGGACCCACAATGGCAACGAGCGGGCGCGAGTCGCGCCCTATTCTGGCAAGTTCTTCGAATTGATCCGGCGATAGTTTCGGAGCGGCGCTCATTACAGGTATTTCCAGTACCGGATGACCAGATAAATCAAACACAGCAGCGCCACCAACAGGAACCCCGCCACTTGTGTGCGGGAGGGCTTCACTGGGCAGTCTGTGAGTTCAGGGGGATATTATACAGGAAAATGAACCTCAGCTCGATATAGGGGCCGCTGAAGGCCGACGGCAGGGGTTCGAACGGCGTCGAGGCCCGAATGGAGGACGCCGCGGCGCGGTCCAAGGGCTCCTTGCCGGAACTCCCCATCATGACGGGCTCTTGCTCAGGTACGACACCATTCCGCATGATCCGAAATTGCAGCACGACCTTCCCTTTATCCCCCAGGCGCGCGGATTCCGGCATCACGGAATACCAGTTGCGCTTTACACTGGCGAGCACGCGAGCAATGTAGGTGGAGAAATCGACGCCCTCGGTGGGCGTGAGTATTTCCACCGCGTTACCCCCAAAACCCTGCCCTCCGCCTCCCCCGCCACCTCCACCGCCATAGCCGCTGCCGATGGGTCCTTCGTAAGTGGCGGCCTGTGACCCGCCGCCCTTCATGGCCTCTTGCATGGATTCCTGCAACGCCTTTCCAGGAGAAAATTTTGGCAATACAAGACTGGAAGGAGCATCCGGAGGAGGCACCTGGGGCCGGATGGGACTCTCAGCCGGATGCGGCTGGGACAGGGGAGCGGCCGGCGAGGGCTTCGGGGGAGCCGGAGTCTCCCGCGGCGGCTCGGGCTGTGCCGGAGCGGCGGGCTGCACTTCGCGGGGGGGTGCCAGTTGCCGCAGCAGGCGCGGATCGACCTTCACCACCGGAGTCTTTGGCCGGGGCGCCGACGGTTCCCTGGCGATTCGATTGAGGTCCGAAGGGATATAGAGATCGGTGATGGTTCGCGCGATTTCCGCATCCGTGGGCGGGTGGTATGGAAAAATTTTTGGCGCGAGCAGGATCAGCAGAATCACCACAAAGTGAAACACAATCGAAGCAACCCGCGCCACGGCGTTCCAGGCCTCCGTGCGGTCCACGGCCGGCTTGGTCATGAGATTGACTTCGCCGGTGGTCAGAACATCGGGATCGAGGACGTCGGGCAAATCTTGAATGGCGACGATCTGCTTCGGTTCGAGCTTGGCCGCGTGAGCGTCCTTCGGGACAGCCACGCGGGAATCCAGGATCGTCAGCGGCACATAGCTGGGTGTTTTGCTGATCGCATCGAGCGGGGTGTTCGGCATGTCGCGCGGAACCACAACAGCGTCGCCAAGCACCTCCAGCTTGAAATAGGAAGGAATCGAGGAGTGGGGATCGAGCTCAAATTGCGGCAGGTCCGATGGCACGAGCGTGCGCGCGTCGAGGTTTGAACTCAATCGCCGCGGCGGCGCGTCTGTGGGAGACACGACCGGCCGGGCGTTTTTCGGAACTAGAATTCTTCGGATCATCGATTCGCCTGCGGGGTAGCAAAGGCACCCAATTGGACGCGCCGGCCGTGTTCCAGGATGCCTGCCATAACCTGGTCGGCGAGCGCCAGGGCGCGCCGGCCCGCCGCGCCGTCCACTGCCGGGGTGCGGCGCGTCCGCACGGATTCCAGGAACGCGCGCAATTCGGCTAGCAGGGGTTCTTCCCGGTCGGCGGGAAGCGCCGCAAAATCAAACTTGGGCTGCGGACCGGGTTCGGCAACCCGCACGCGGAGCGCGTCCTGGCGCGTGAAATCCACGGAAATATATTCGTGTTGCTGGAAGAAGCGCATTTTTCGCACTCGCTCGGTGGAAACGCGGCTGGCCGTGACATTGGCAACCGCGCCGGTCTCGAAATCCAGGCGGGCATGCGCGATGTCCACTTTGTCGGTCAGAACGGGTATTCCGATGGCCTTGATGTCCACCACGGGCGCGTCAACCATTGCGAGCAGAATGTCCAGGTCGTGGATCATGACATCATAGACCACATCGATATCGAGGCTGCGCGGCGTGAACACGCCGAGGCGATGAACTTCAAAGTAAAGTGGACGGTTCAGTACAGGCATCACCGCGACGATCGCTGGATTGAACCGCTCCAGGTGCCCGACTTGCAGGATGCGTCCCGCGCTGGAGGCTGCGGCCAGCAATTCATCCGCTTCCGCCAGCGAGGCGGCCATCGGCTTTTCGACTAGCGCATCGATGCCGAGTTCGAGCAAGCGGCAGCCGACACGCGCGTGCTCGACGGTCGGCACGGCCACACTTGCAGCGTCCACCTGGCCGGCGAGCGATTCGATATCCGGGAAAACCTTTGTGGAAAATTCGGCGGCGATTTTCCCGGCGCGATCGGCGCTCGAATCCACAATGCCAACCAGTTCCGCGTCGGCGAGTTCGCGATACACGCGAGCATGATTCCGCCCGAAATCTCCGGCGCCTACGACTGCGACGCGGACTTTATGACCACCCTGAATTCCCTGACTCACAACTTCCCCTGTTTCGCCGGTTGTTCCGCCCCTCCGATGGCCTCCAGCGGAAATGCTTCGATTGCGATTCCGGCGGCGTCGGCGGCTTCGATGACGCGCGCCCGGTCGAACAGCAGCGTGCGGCCCGCGTCCATCGCCAGCGCGGTGACACGGCAACGCTGCATGACTTCGACGGTTTTGAGGCCCACAACGGGTACATCAAATCGCATGTCCTGCCGGGGCTTGCTCACTTTTACCACGACCAGCGTGCCGCCATCCGCGATGCGGGCGGCGCGCTCGATGGTTTCGTCCGTGCCCTCCATGGCTTCTACGGCCACGCAGGCGCGGTCGCGAATCACCACCGTCTGGCCAAGATCGAGCCCCGCGATTTGACGTGCAATTTCCCGACCGTAGGCAATGTCCTCCGCTTCATGCGCGTCCGGCGCGCGGCGCGTCAAAACACCCGGAGCGGGAACCAGTGGCTTCAAAAACGAGGTCGAGTCCACCAGTTGAACTCCTTCCGATTCCAGAACGCGGGCGACTGCGCCGATGAGCGAATCGGTATTTTTCAGCGGGAGCGAAAGCAGAAGTTTCGCCAGTTTCCAGTCCGGACGAATGGAGCTGAAAATTTTATTGTGCTTCACTTGCCCGGCCATAACAGCGCGGGTGACGCCCTCCTGATGAAGCAATTCAAGCGTGCGCGACAGCTCGCCCAGGCTTACCCAATGCAAACGGGCCGCGACTTTTTCGAGTTCCGGGGAAGCCTCTTCGCGAATGGCGATCACGGCCATTTCAATTCCCTGGTCGCGCGCCGCTTGCAAAACGAGAAACGGAAATTGTCCGTTGCCGGCAATCAATCCCCATCCGGCGGAAGGATCCGGAATCGTCGAAGATTGCATAGGCGTCGAGGAATTCATTTGTGGAGGCCGCGCTCTGCCGATTCGATAAATTCCACGAGCTCCCGGACATCGGGCGAACCGTTCAGTTGCGCGCGAATCTGTTCGAGCGCCTGCGTGGTGTTGAGCTTGGAGCGGAGCAGAAGGCGAAACGCGCTCTCGATGGTTTCCAGGCGGGCACGATCGAATCCGCGCCGCTCGAGGCCGATGGTGTTCACGCCGTAGCATTTCGTTTCGCGCTCGGTGACCACGCGCGAAAACGGCGGCACGTCCTGCGTGATGACGGTGCAGGCGCCGATGTAAGCGTAGCGGCCCACGCGGCAAAATTGGTGGACGGGACTGAACGCTCCGACGTTCACGTAATCTTCCACCACTACGTGGCCGGCCAGCGTCGCGCCATTCGCAAACACGGTGGAACTGCCGACGATGCAATCGTGGGCCACGTGTGAGTACGCCATGAAGAGATTGTCGTTTCCGATCCGCGTGACGCCGCCGCCTCCGGTCGTGCCGCGGCTTACGGTGCAGAATTCGCGAAACCGGTTGGCGTCGCCGATGATCAGCTCCGTATGCTCGCCGCCGAATTTCAGATCCTGAGGATCGCCGCCCACGGAACAGAACGAATCGAAAACGTTCTTTCGTCCGATGCGCGCGGGACCGCGCACGACGGCATGCGGCTCCAGGACGCATTCGTCTCCGAGATCGACGCCGTCGCCCACAACGGCAAACGCGCCGATCCGGACATTTTGTCCCACGCGCGCGCTGGCGGAAATAATCGCGCGAGGATCGACTTCACTCATCGCGCACACCAACGGTGTCGTCCGCAGTAGCATCGCTCGGCTCGGACTCGCGGTCGACCAGCATGCAGCGCAGGACGGCTTCCGCGGCGACATCGCCGTTGACGGTTGCCACTGCCTGCAGCTTGCAAAATTTTATTTTCCACTTCAGAACCGTCACCTCGATGCGCAACTGATCTCCCGGCACGACCGGCCGGCGGAAACGCGCCTCGTCCACGGCGGCCAGATAAAACAGTTTCTTGTCTCTTTCTGGGATTTCCGAAAGCAACAGAAGGCCGCCGGTCTGGGCCATGGACTCAATGATCAGAACGCCGGGCATGACAGGCTTTCCCGGGAAGTGCCCTTGAAAATACCCCTCGTTGATGGAAATATTTTTCAGGCTGACGATGCGCTTGAGCCGCTCGATTTCAAGAACGGTATCCACCAGCAGGAATGGATAGCGGTGCGGCAGGATTTTCTGGATGCCCGCGTTGTCGAGAATCATTTCATCGCCTCAATTTTCCCGGCGGGCTGCCCAAGAGCAAGGCCCGCGCCCGCATTGGGCCGGATACGTGTGCGGCCTGCAGCCGATTTCCGGCAGGATATAAGTGTAGCCTATACGGTGGAATTATATGCGAAACGCGGCGCGCCGCAAACGCGGTTCACCGTGGCGCGGGCTTCAGCCTGCGGGGGTTGGTCATTGCAAGCACGAACCCCCGCAGGCTGAAGCTCGCGCCACATAATATGTGAGAAATTCGCTTAGGGCTGAGGCTGAACGAGGGCAATGTTGCTCTGCGATTGGACCAACTTGCCCTGCGCAGATTCTCGAAGGGCTTTGGCTCTGGCGCTGGCCGGGCCGTCCGGAGCAAGCTTGAGATACTCGTCCAAGTCGTTCAGGATGGATTGGTAGTCCTCTTCGCGGCTATGGATGTCAGCGAGCAAGAGGTAAGCTTCAGGGAAATCCGTCTTCCGGCGAAGCGCTTCGTGGACGCTCTTCTCGGCTTCCACCAAGCGGTTCAAACCAAACAACGCCAGGGCCAAATAATAATGGCCCGTCCGGGATTCCGGGTCCAGATTCAAACCCTTGTGAATCACGGACTCGGCCTCGGCGAATCTTTCCTGATCGTCCAGAATCGCGCCCAGAGCGAGCAGCGGGTGCGCATACTGGCCGCCGCTTAGATCGATGGACTTCCGAAACGCCTGCTCTGCTTCCGGAAGGCGCCATAATTTCAGATCCGCCGCTCCCATCCTGTCGTAGGCCTCGAAATAGCCCGCATATTCCTGGATCGCGCGTTGGAAGTGCGTCAAGCTTCCTGCTGCGTCTTTTTTTGCCAGGAGTTCGAGGCCCTGTTCGAAGGCGTGAAGGGCCTTGGGTGGAATACTTAGTTCCCTGACGGAAACCGCGTAGCCGGGTTGTTGGGATTGCGCGCTCGAATGCAGCGGCACGCACATGCATGCAAACAGCAGCCAACTTGTCCGGACCTTTGTTTTCATAGCGTCAAGGCCAACGGCAGAGTTGTTCGTCTGCGACTTCTATTCTTTAACAGGATTTTAACCTGCCTGTAACAAGATTGTAATAATTATGTGTTGCGTTGAGTATCGACGTTTTGTTCCGTTCCTTTCCATACCCAAAAATCCACGCTCAATGACGGCGTATCGAATGACTTGCTATATTCCCTGGCCAGCAAACGAAGTTGCCCCTTGCCGGGTGCGTTGTTAGCATAGCGGCGCGATGAAGGCGTCTTCTCGGATGTTGCCGCTCGTGCAATGGCTGTGGCCGCGTGAAGCTGCGATGACGCGGCTTCTTGGGCAATTTGTGCGCGCGGAATCGCCAAGCTATGACAAAGCCGCCGTGGATCGCTTCGGCAGGATCGTTGCGGCGGAGTGGAAGCGGCGCGGCGCCAGGGTCACGCTCGTGCGGCAGCGGGAACGTGGCGATCACGTCCGGGCGGAGTGGAATCCGCCAAGAAATCGCGCTAGGGGGCAGATCCTCGTTCTGGGCCATTTGGATACGGTGTATGGCCTGGGGACGCTGGCACGGATGCCGTTTCGATTGGCGCGAGGGCGCGCCTATGGGCCTGGCGCGTTCGACATGAAAGGCGGGCTGGTGATCGCCCTCTTCGCTGTGGACGCTCTTGCCGCGGCATGCCGTATTCCCGAAAAGAGGATCGTCTTTTTGTGGACGAGTGATGAAGAAATCGGTAGCGGGACATCGCGAACCTTGATCGAAAGCGTAGCGCGGCGCAGCGATGCGGTGCTTGTCCTTGAGCCCGCTGCGGGACTCGATGGGCGCGTGAAAACGGCCCGTAAAGGCGTCGGGGAGATCGAGATTATCGCCACAGGACGCGCGGCGCACGCGGGCCTGAACCCTGAAGACGGCATCAACGCAATCGAGGAAATCGCGCTTCAAATTGCGCGCGTCTCACGCTGGAACCAGCCAAGCCGCGGGATCACCGTGAATGCCGGATTGATGGAAGGTGGAACGCGCACCAACGTGATTCCCGAGAATGCTCGAGTCCTGGTGGATGTGCGCGCAGTGCGGGCCGGCGATATGGGCGCGCTCGAGCGGAAGTTTCGCGCACTACGGCCCATCCTGCGCGGCGCTAAGCTGCAAATTCGCGGCGGGTTCAACCGCCCGCCCATGGAGCGGAGAAGCAGCGCCGCGCTGTATGCCAAGGCGCGGGCCCTGGCAAAGGAAATGGGCTTCACGCTCGGTGAAGCCTACGTTGGCGGCGGATCGGACGGAAATTTTACGGCAGCGCTTGGCGTTCCGACCCTCGATGGCCTGGGCGCCGTCGGCGAGGGCGCGCACAGCCCGAACGAGAACATCGTGATCCGCGCGCTACCAGAGCGCGCCGCACTGCTTGCGACTCTATTGGCCACAATCTAACGAAGCCCTACTCGTAGGCCTTACGGAGAAACTGCGCGGTGGACAGCATCAATTCCGAATAATCCTCATGAAGGACGGCGCGAGCGGCGTCTTCCGCGGACGAACCTGCGGCGATGTGCTCGAGAATTCGTTCCAGGTCATCGATGCCATCGACGGTGACGATCCCCTCCACCACCGCGAGCGACCAGGCGTAGGCGTTGGACGCCGCGTCTCTCGGCAGATTCAGCCACGAGGTTTCGTAAGAGAGAAGAGAAAATTCCATGTGGCTTTCGTACGCCGCGGAAAGAGTTCCAGCATTGACCCGGCTGCGTTTTCCTTCCATGTATTGCGCAATGCCCTCCTGCAGCCAGACGGGGCATCGCCCACCAGTCCTCTGGCCGACGAAACTGTGCGTCAGCTCGTGCTTCAGGACGCGCGCCAATTCATCGGTCATGCTGGTCAGGCCCTCGACAGGCACACGGATGCGGCCGTCGTTGAGCGCTCCCGACCAGCTCGGCGCTCGCGTGATGTCCATGAACGTCTGATTGGTGTACAGGATCACGCCGATGGGCTCGGGTGGATCGTAGTTTAAGGTTGCGGAAATCTCCTGGAACTCGGACTCGAGAGTTTTGAGAACTTGTTGAGCGAGTTCCGGCGCGGCCCCGCCGTTGTACTTGAGGCGAAAATGGAGCGTCTCGCCTTCGTGATACTCGGCCTCCTCCTGGGCATCGCGCTCGGCCTTTTCGAGCGCGTGCTGGGTCTCCGCATCGGGCTTGAGCTCCATGGCGTGCTTCCATTCCGTGACGGCGTCGGCGGCGCGGTTCAACCCGTAATAGGCCCAGCCGGAAAGCTTGGCGGCTTCGGCTGAGTCCGGATCGAGGCGGCGGGCGCGCTCCAGCAAATCCTTCGCCGCGGAGTACTCGCTCCGCCTCAAATGGAGGTAGGCGGCTTCCAGCAACAGAGCGGTGTTGTTGGGGTCAAAGCGGAGACCGACATTATAGTGATCGACTGCCCGTTCGAAATCGCCGACGCTGATCTCGAATTGCGCCGCAGCGCTTTCCGCAGCCACAACGCGGGCGACGACTGTCGGACTAGGATTCGCGGTTGCTTCGGATTCAAGTCTCGAAAGCAGGTTGCTGTCGATCGTGCCGTCTCGCACGGCCGCGCTTGCCGCGGCATCCTTGGACGGAGCAGCCAACTCGTTGGGCGGGGCAATGGGGAGGTTCGCGGCGCGATCCGCGGCGGTTCCAGCGGTGGAAATCGGCGAGGAATCGTCATGCACGACTCGATCGACGATGGAAAGAGGAAAGCTCAGCCGCCCCGCGGAAGTTTCGTAACTCACCTGGCCGTTTTCCTGAACCACGTGCGTGGCGGTAATTTTTCTTCCGTTCTTCAGATAAATCGTATCGGCAAATACACCGCCGGGAATAGCTGAGGCAAGGCACAAGACCGCGAAGAACCGAAGGGAATGCGCCGCGGGAGACCGCATAACATCATTTTACCAAGAAGGGTCGTCGGCATCCGGCGCACGTTGCGGCTTGATGCCCAATCCAGCTACATACGATTTGAAGTGTCGCCCAGATTGTGCGGATACGAGAAGGCCGGCATTCTCTCGCTTCATGGAGATGAGAAAAAATCGCTTTGGTGAGGTGTATAACCTGGAGAACTCAAAATCAAAAAAGGTAAGGAAACCTTTGAGAAGCCACAAAAAAGGGCGGCCAATTTGGGCCGCCCTGAAATTCCGTAAATATTCTTGGCAGATTTTTCGAGCGCAGGGCTGCCCCTGGCCAGCTCGCTATCAAGGTGCGCTTGGGCTGACTAGAGCGCGCCAAATCACGACGCCAGCCACCGCTCCGATGACCGGGATCGCGATCCAGAGGAAGCGATTGCGCGCAGTCGCGCGCGGAGACTGTGGATTTGGATCCGGTCCAGGAGCTTCGGCTTCCACTTCCAGCCGGTAAGAGCTGCCGGCTTCCAAGGTCTTTACCTCGTCGCCCATGCTGACTTCCAGCGTTCCGCGCGTGCTGGTCAAAATTAATTCGGTCGGGCTGACCATGCTGATCTGGCCGGAGGTGGGCTGCGCGTTCAAGGGGCGAATCGTTGCCCCGTCCGCGATGACTTGGAAAGTCTGTCCCGCTACGGAGGAAACGATCACGGTTCCATTGTCCAGGTTTGCCGAAAAGCCGTTCGGGAAGGCATGCACATCGGCGATGGTGTTCTGCCGCAGGACCATTTGTCCAGTTCCGAGCCGGACTCGAAGGGTCGAATTGGACGGAGTCTGGAGGCGATCGCCGTCATAAATCGTCGCGCCACTGGCGTTTACGCCCGCGCCTAGATTGCCATTCTCAGCAGCCACGACAACCCCCAAGGGAGCTGAGGGCGAACTTGCAGGCGCTGCCATTACCGGCGTTTCAATCAACACAAAACTCAGAATTGCGATCGAAATAGCGGTACACAATATGCGCACGAAAACCTCCACGAGGGCTTGCGCTATAAGGGTAGGAAGAAGGACAGAACGTGTCAAACACGGGAATCACTCTGGACGCGTAAAATACACCCCCTCAAGGACCACAAAGGTAGAGGGGAGAAAGCACAAAGAATCAACCGCTTCCGGGTTGTCCTAGCCCTCTCGTGGAACCGTTCTGGTGGCCCTTAATGGCATGTCCCGGATCGATTGAAGTTTCGCCAGAGTTTCGCTTTTCGGGTCTAAGCAGCGCTACTGTCTGCCGGGGCGATGATGCTCACGGTGTAATGAGGCATGAAATGCCGTGCGGCGTTTTGGATGCGCCCTTTTGATTGGAAAATCTGACGGGAACTCATGCGCAAATGGCGAGGGAGAATTGCGCGGAAATCATCCCAATGGCTCTGCCTACTCCTACGGGTGATTTGGACTGACGACAGCGCGCCAAATAATAATACCTGTCGCAACGCCGACGGCACCGATGACAATCAGGATGAAATGATTTCGAGCCGTAGCAACTGGAAGCCGCCGTTTTTGTTGGGGATCCGACTCTTCGGATTCCACTTCCATCTTGTAGCTGCTGCCGGCCTCAACCGTCTTGACTTCATCGCCCATTGTGACCAGGAGGGCCCCACGGGTGCTAGTCAAGATCACTTCGGTCGGACTAATTTTGGAAATTTGAGCGGTGGTCGGATGCGAACTCGCGGGGCTAATGGTTGCGCCGTCGGCGAGCAATTGGAAGGTCTGTCCCTCCGATGAGGAAACAGAGACACTTCCAACGTCCAGGTCTGCTGAAAATCCATTGGGAATTGCGTGAACTTGGGTGGAGGTGCTCTGGTGCAAAAATATTTGGCCGGTCCCGAGCCGAACGCGCATTGTTCCGATGTTCTGTGTCACGAGGCGGTCGCCGTCGTAAATTGTCGCTCCACTGTAAGTAGCATCCACTCCCGCATTCGCGTTTTCAGCCGCCAGAACTACGCCAAGAGGAGCCGATGGTGTGCCCGGAGGAGCGGCCATCACAGGCGCTTGCAACAAAATAACCCCTAAAATTGCGGTCAAAAAGGCGGTACCGATTTTGTGCACCGTCACCTCCTGGATCAATCAAGATAAAAATAAGGGCGTGCTACGAATAAGTCAATAGGTATCTCAGTGTAGCGATGGGATTACTGAGAGATTCCCGCTGCCCTCAGTGACGCATCCCTTATGGCTTTGAATTCGGCCCCGGGTTTCCATTCAGGCATGTGCGGGTCATTGGCGACGCGATATCCGACCAGGAAGTACAGCTGAGAATCCTGGACCGCACCAGCCAGGTCCCAGTCCGGCTGAATTTTGTCGGCGGGCTTGTGATACCTTTCGGCGGTAAATTTTCGCCGCGCCTCGAGTCCCCAGCCTTCCGGCTTGCCGATAAATTCCACGCCAACTTCCGGGTCGAATGCGGGAACGCCGTTCTTGGCGAATTCGAAATGGTCGGAGCGGTAGTAGAGACCCTTCTCTGGCTCGGGATCCAACTTTACCGCGCGGCCCTGTTCGGCCGCGACGGCCTCAACCACATCGTCCAGGGTGGAAGCTCCGCGCCCGATTTGCACGATATCGCGGGTGAGCCCGTTCACGTTCATTCCGTCCATGTTGATATCCAGCGCGGTGCGCGCGAGCGAATATAGCGGATGCTCCGCGTAGTATCGCGAGCCAAGCAGGCCTTGCTCTTCCGCCGTAACGGAGAGAAAAAGAATTGTGCGGCGCGGGGGCCTTGAAAGCGCTTTGTACGCGCGCGCCATTTCGAGAAGCGCAGCGGCGCCCGAAGCGTTGTCGACCGCGCCGTGATAAATTTTGTCGCCGTTCACTTCCGGCCCGATGCCGAAATGATCCCAGTGCGCCGTGTAAATGACGAACGTATTCTTCAGATCGGGATCGCTCCCTGAAAGTTTCGCAATTACATTGTGTGAATCGATCGTTTGCAGCGTGTTGTGGATGGCCAGCTTGGCGTGGATGCCGAGCGGGACAGGCTTGAAATCGCGGCGGGCGGCGGCAGCGATCAGCTTGTCGAGATCCTGCCCGGCGGCATGAAACAATTTCGTGGCGAAGTCCGCCGTGATCCAGCTTTCCACGGCGAGGCGCCCCATGTTCTTGTCGGGCGTGGCCAGGTCGAATTGCGTTCCGCTCCAGCTATTGCGCACCACTTCCCAGGGATAGCCGGCGCGGTCGGTCTGGTGAATGATGACGCATCCGACGGCGCCCAGCTGAGCGGCCTTTTCAAATTTGTAGGTCCAACGGCCATAGTACGTCATGGCTACGCCGCCGAATGTCTTGGGATCGAGCTTGGAGGGATCCGCCGGATCGGACACGGGCGGGTCGTTGATGAGCACAACGAGAATCTTGCCCTTTACGTCAGTGTCCTTGAAGTCGTCCCATTGAAATTCCGGAGCCTGCACGCCGTAGCCAACGAAGACCATGTCGGCGTCGATTGCAGAAGTGTCGGTCACGCGCTTGGACCACGCGACGAAATCGTCCTGAAATTTCGGTTCGAGGGTGCGCCCGTGCCCCGTAAGCGTGAGCTTCATCCCGCTATCCGGTGTGATGCCGACGAGAGGAACGCTCTGCAAATAAGTTCCATCCGGATTGCCGGGTTCCATGCCCGCCGAGCGAAACTGGTCCTCGACATATTTTATCGTCAGTTGTTCGCCCTTGGAGCCCGGCCCGCGCCCTTCATATTCATCCGAAGAAAGAATGCGGATATGGTTCAGGATGCGATCGCCCGAAAACGATGCCAGCGCAGCTGTCGGAGGACTCGGTCCTCGTGAGCAGCCGGAGAGCGCAGCAATTGCCGCGACAGCCAGAATTGATTTCAAAGGATGCAGTGTTCTCACGGGTCGCATGGACGTCTCCATCGCGGCGGCGAACAGAAAAAATGGCCGCGGCGCTGCATCTTATCCCCCGCCACCCTAAGTGACAATGCAGGGCAGTTTGCAGTAGGACAGCCACTCTTGGCTGTCCCTCACAGATTCACCCAGGCGCGCAGGGACAGCCAAGAGTGGCTGTCCTACTAAAATCCCGACAGCAAGCTGGTTTGCAATCGGCGGGAAACAAGCACACAATTTGACGCGAGGTGAGTTGTGGCTTCCCTTCAGCCGGGACAGGCCGTGCGCGTGAATCTTGCCGGATTGCAGGCTGGAAGCGTTCTCTTCCACGCCGCTGTAACTGCCGCAGTCGGCCACATCGTGCGCCAAACTTCCGAAAATCCTCCGCAATATCTGATCAAGCTGCTCTTCTCTTTCCGCGGGGTTACAGAGGTCGAAGTGCCGGAAGATCGCATCACAGCTGGGTGACACGCTAACGACTCCCGGTGAAATGATTGCCTCCTTCATCACCAAGTATTCTGCGAGGGCAACGTCATCTGGCCGGAGTGAGATAGAATACCGTGGCGCTTTGCGACAGGCGCGCACGAGGTCCACTTGATCCATCGGCTGATTTTTCACAATGACCGAATTGTTCCCGTCGAGGAGGCGCGACTTTCGCCCGGCCAGGCCGGACTCACGAACGGCTGGGGCCTATTCACGACGATGCGTGTTTTTCAGGGCGAGGCTTTCGCCTACGAACGGCACTGGCGTCGGCTTGAAAAAGATGCGGGGCGCATCCGGCTGCCTTTTGCTTTCGATCCGGCGCAAGTGCGGCGGCACCTGGGCGAACTGCTGGCCGCCAATCAAGTGGTGGAAGGCACGGCTCGAATCTACATGATCTACAACCGCGTCGGGTTCTGGCAGAGCGGTGAGCCAATGCCCGAAGTTGACCTGATACTTTGCACGGCGGGACTTCCGGTCTATTCAGGGGAAGCGCGCCTGGGGGTTGCCGAAAACGGCCGCCACGCGGCCTCGCCGCTCGCGGGCGTGAAAACTACGGCGTGGCTGAACAACGTGTGGCATCTGGCGGAAGCGCAAAAGGCGGGCTGGACCGAAGTCATCTTGCTGAACGAACGCGGCGAGGTGGCCGAGTGCACTTCCGCAAATATTTTTTGCGTGAAGGATGGCGCGGTTTTTACGCCGCCGCTTTCGTCGGGGTGCCTGGAAGGCGTGACGCGCAGCGTGCTTCTGGAAATCGCTCCGCGCGCAGGAGTGCCCATGAGCGAGAAAACACAGACGCTGGAGGATCTCTACGCCGCGGACGAAGTGTTCATTACTTCCACCAACCGCAGCCTGCTTGGAGTGAGCGAAATTTCGGGGCACCGGTATTCCGTCGTGATGGGGCCGCTCGTGCAGAAGCTCGAACGGGCGTTCGATGCCAATATGCGCGAATACGTCGCAGCGCGAGGCTCCGCTGTTCGCGCGTGATTGGGGCTGGTAGCACAGCCACTCTTGGCTGTGTGGTTCTTGCTGTACTTGCCAAAACCACACAGCCAAGAGTGGCTGTGCTACTTATGCGGTTCCATGCCTTTGGCTTTCAGGACTGGCACGACTGCTGCTCCAGTAATGAACTGAATCAGCGCTTTGGCGCCGTCTTTCTCCTGCGCGTTCGTTGCGATGCCGGCGGCGAAATTTATGTAACTTTGAAAATCAGGCGGGATCGGGCCGATGAGATCCACTCCCGGAAAAAACCTGATCTCGGGAATCAGCGAAATGACGAGTTCCGCCTTGCCTCCGGCGACGTTCATCTGAGGGCGTCCTGCCTCCGCATCGAGCATCAATTTGGATTTGACGGCGTCCGTGATTCCGAGACGCGCAAACATATCGTACGTGTGCGCCGCGCTTGCGCCGGTCGGATTGAAGCTGATGGATTTTGCGGCCAAGAAAGTTCGCTTCAGCGCATCAGGCGTGCTGATGTCGGGTTTCGGGGCTCCGGCGCGAACGCCCATTCCCATTCCGGTGCGGGAAATTTCGGCGCGTCCGGCGACTGCGATTTTTCCTTGCTTGATCAAATCGTCCAGCACATCGGAGGTTAGAATCGCGGCGTCAAATGGTTCGCCGGCCTGGATTTTATCCCTCAAATTTTTCGAGGAGTTAAATTGCGCCGCAAGTTTTCGTCCGGTCGAATGTTCGATTTGCGGAGTGAGTTCCTCCACGACCGTCTTCATGCCGTCCGAGACCAGCACGCGAAGAGCAGTGGTTTGCGCCGAAGTCCCGCGAGCAAATAAACTAAACAAACTGGCACTCAGCGCCAGAATGGCTACGGCGAGTGTGATTGCAATGCTGATTTTCCTAATCACATATTCCTCCACATTTTTCTCGCCCTTATGTATCACAACAAACCTTGTCGATGGAAAGGAAACCAGCGGCTCATCAAACGCGGGTATTCTGTGGCGCAGGCGTCCCGCAGGCGATTTTTCCGATTTCTACAGTTCACAAAAACGCCGGCGAGACGCCGGCGCCACTGAAACTCATCTCTATGAGAGACGCGCTTACAAAGGCTGATCAGGTCTGGCAATTGTTCGCCACATGTGAGCGACCGGGCTGCCGTCATTTCCCAGCCCCTCTTTCGGCTGCTTGAAGTGGCGTCCGATGATATCGATGAATGGCTCGATGGAAACCACGGCGTTTGGATCAAAGGCGTACAAGTCGTTCACCGTGACCAGGCGCGCGTCCATGTACCACGGGTGCTTGCGAACCATCTGGTAGGTCGCTTCGATGTAGGGCGGGGGAACGTAATCGGCGCCAAATAATTGCCGGTAGAGATCCGGATACTCGTAACCAACGGACGGGTCGGGATAATAGCGCAGCGCCTGATGGTAGCGAATGGCGAAACTGACTTTTTCCGGGACGTATGGCTCGAAGAGTTGCGCTCCCCACCAGCCGTGGTCGGTGCGAATAATTTCCTGAACCACATCGTGAAGCAGGCAAGCAAGAATAATTTCTTCCTTCATGCCGTTCTTCATCGCCAGGTTTGCGCTTTGCAGAACGTGGTTGGACGTGTCCATGAAACGGAATTTGAAAAAATCAAATAATGTGGGATTGGCGGGCATTGGCGGGAGTCTTCTTACATTTTCGCCCGTGCGCGGAACGTACATGAAACCGACACCTTCGCGGTATTTCCGCGTTTCGATCTGCGCCTCGACTTCGGCAACGGTAGGATATTTCTCGGGTTTTATTTGGTCCCACGCGGGATCGCCCGTTTTCGCCCGGTTCAACTGGGCCATCATGTGAGATTCCAGGGCGTCCGCTCGCGCTTCGGAGTCCATCCGGCTGGCGGCTTCGGGACCGCCGAGACTGTCGAGAAAAGTCTTTCGGTCAATTTCCATGGAACCTCCTAAGCCCTAAATTCAGTTATTCTTCACTATCTAAAACGGTAGACCCGCCGAATTCTGGTGTCAACCTCGGTTACCGAGTCAATTGCTTACGGTTTGGATTTTTGTAGGACAGCCAAAACCGGACAGCCAAGAGTGGCTGTCCCACAAGATTCCTGATTAGGCCAGATCCTCGAGTCGGATGGGCAGGCGGCGGACTCGTCTGCCGGTCGCCGCGAAAATCGCATTGCACAGCGCGGGGGCAACCGGCGGCACAACGAATTCACCGGCGCCGGTGGGCGGCAGATCGCTGGGAATAATGTGGACTTCCACGTCGGGCATTTCGTCGAAGCGCAACATTTTGTAGTCGTTGAAATTCGTCTGCTGCACGCGCCCGCGGTCGATGGTGATGGCGCTGTGCAGCGCGGCCGTCAACCCGTAAACGATGGAGCTGCGAGCCTGCGCGTCGATGCTCGAAGGATTCACAATCCGGCCGCAATCGAGGGCGCAAACCATGCGGTGAACCTTCAGAGTGCGTTCCTTGCGATTCACCGATATTTCGATCACCTGGGCTACGTAGCCGTCGTACGAGCTCACGAGGGCGATGCCGCGAAACCGGCCCGCGGGCAGCGGCTTGCCCCATCCCGCGTTTTCCGCGGCGGTTTCCAGCACGGCGAGGTGTCTCGGCGATTTCGCCAGCAGGCGCCGGCGCAATTCGTAGGGATCCTTCTTCCCAGCCGTGGCAATTTCGTCGATGAAGCTCTCCAGGAAAAAACCGTTTTGCGAGGCGCCCACCGATCTCCAGAAGCCGATGGGGACGCCTGTGTTTACCAGTTGATAATCAACAAGGATATTCGGAATGGCGTAAGGAACGCTGTCCAGGCTCTCGACGCTTCGATGATCGAAATTGTCCTTGAGCGGCCCGAACCGGGCCAGAAGAGACGGAGAGGAGACGCGACTCGACCAGACGACCGGCCAGCCGTCCGCGTCGAGGCCAGCCGTGGCTCGCATATGGGAAACCATGCGATAGTAATCGTGCTGCATGTCATCTTCGCGCGACCAGGTCACCTTGACCGGAGCGCCCATGGCCTTTGAAACTTCCACCGCTTCGCCGATAAAATCGGCTTCAAATCGGCGTCCGAATCCGCCGCCGAGAAAAGTTGTGTGGACGAATACGGAGCCGGTGTCGAGGCCCGTGATTTTCGCCGCCGTAGCCTGGGAACTGGTCTGAGCTTGTGTGGGCGCCCATACGTCGCAGCGATCCGCGCGGACATCCGCGGTGCAATTCATCGGCTCCATCGTGGCGTGCGCCAGGAATGGAACCTCGTAGTCCATTTCAATCTTTGTCGCCGCGCTGGCGAGCCCCGCATCGATGTCACCTTCTTTTCGGGCTACCACCCCAGGCTTCGCGGCGGCATTCGCAAGCGATTTGCTGATTTGGGCGCTCGTGAGCGTTGCATTCGGCCCTTCGTCCCATTGCACTTCGAGCGCGCGGCGGCCCTGCATCGCCATCCATGTGTTGTTTGCAATCACGGCAACGCCATTCGAAATCTGAATAACATCTTTCACGCCGGGAATCGCCTTCGCTTTGGCCGCATCGAAGCTTGCGACTTTCCCGCCGAATACCGGGCAGCGCGCAATCACCGCGTAGAGCATTCCCGGCAGGCGCACGTCTAGCCCGTACTTCGCGCTGCCATTCACCTTGTCCGGTGTATCGAGGCGCTTCGTGGCCTTGCCGATCAGGGTGTATTGGCTCGGAGTCTTGAGCGGCACGTTCTGAGGAACGGGCAGTCTTGCCGCTGATTCCGCGAGACTGCCGTAGGTCAGGCGGCGCTTCGTGCGAGCATGCAAGATCGTGTTGTTTTCCGCGTTGCACTGCGACGCGTCGACGCCCCACTTTTGCGCCGCTGCTTCAAGGAGCATGGCGCGCGCCGTCGCGCTGGCTTTGCGCAGTGGGTCCCACGACGTGGGAGTGCCGGAACTGCCTCCCGTGCCCTGCGCGCCGAACCGGGGATTGAAGTAAACTTTGTCGGCGGGTGCGAATTCGGTGCGGACCTTTTTCCAGTCGCAATCGAGCTCGTCCGCGGCGATCATCGCAAGGCCGGTCAAGATGCTCTGGCCCATCTCCGACTTGTCGATGAGGATTGTTACGAGGTCGTCCGTGCCGACGTGGATCCAGGCATTGAGTACGACGGGCGCATCAGCAGTCCCGGCCAACGATCCGACATCGCCGTCAAAATAAAAGCCGATTAGCAATCCGGCTGCGCCAGTGGCGCTCGTTTTGAGGAAGCTGCGACGATCCATGCCTGGTGCGTTAAGTCTCATGCCCTACCTCCGGTCGCCCGAACCTCTCGAGCAGGCGAGATTTCGCAATGCGGCTCGCCGGTGCGCTTTGTTTGAATTTACAGGAAATCGTATGGCTGCGAGTGGATTGTGTCAACCATGTAGCGTCGCTTCTTTCTCCGTGTTCTCGATTTTCTCTGTGCACTCTGTGTTGAGCTTTTACGGCCGAAAAGCTAAGTCAAAGGCGTTAACACAGAGGGCGCTGAGAAAAGCGAGGGCGCGGAGAAATCACGCTCATGGTGGGAGTTTGCTCGCGGGGGAGCGGAACTTTTTGCGTCGTTTGGGGTTGAGAATCGTATGATTGAACCATGAAGCGATGGGCTGAAATCATTGGTTCGGGACTGCTGGCCGCGATGTTTCTGGCGACGCTAACCTGGGCCGGCCCTCGCCGCAGCGTTGCGGCAATGTATCCGCCTCCATTGCCACCGAGCGGGAGCGACAAAAGCAGCGGGAATGCGAACTTCGCCGGCAAACTTCCAATCCGCGAACTGAACCAACAGGAAGCCATCCTGCACGCCCTCAACCGGCTTGGATTCGGGCCTCGGCCCGGCCAGGTGGAACAAATTGAAAAAACTGGTCTCGAGAACTGGATTCAGTCGCAGCTTCATCCGGAAAATATCAGCGACCCTGTGGTGGATGCGCGCCTCGCGCAATTCCCGGCGTTGGGGCTCAGCGCCGCGGAACTGCTCGAACAATATCCGCCGCAGGACATTGCAGCCAAGCGGCTGGGGATGAAGGTTGACGAATATCAGAAACACTTGCGGGATTTGGCCAAACAGCCGGGCGGAATGAATTCCCTGCCCCTCAAGGACCAGAATGAAATTGTAAACGAATTGATGGAAGCGAAAGTGATCCGGGCAGTTTACAGCGAGCGGCAGCTCGCCGAGCAACTTTCCGATTTCTGGTTTAACCATTTCAACATTTTTATCTACAAGGACACGGACCGCTGGTATCTGATCCCGTACGAACGGGACGCGATCCGCCCGCATGTGCTCGGAAAATTTCGCGAGTTGCTGGAAGCCACCGCGAAGAGCCCGGCGATGCTGCTCTATCTCGATAACTCGTCGAGCGCGGACCCGCACGCCTTTGACCGTTTGAAGCAGCATCCGGTACGCGCGCGGCCGGGCGAAAAACTGCCGCCTCTTGGACCCAAACGCGGGCTGAACGAAAATTACGGCCGCGAGTTGATGGAGTTGCAAACGCTGGGCGTGGATGGCGGCTACAAGCAGGAAGACGTCATCGAAGTCGCGCGCGCGTTCACGGGATGGACGATTGAGTCGCCGCGCGAAAATCCCGTGTTTTATTTTGAGGACAGAATTCACGATCCCGACCCGAAACTCGTGCTCGGGAAAAAAATAAAAGGCGGCGGGTTGAAGGACGGCGAGCAAGTCCTCGATCTGCTGGTGAAGGATCAGCACACGGCGCGCCATATCTCACTGCAACTGGCGGAGCATTTTGTGTCGGACGATCCGCCTCCTGCGCTTGTCGCGCGCATGGCCAAAACATTTGAAAAATCCAAAGGCGACATCCGCGCCGTCATGACGACGATGATTTATTCGCCGGAGTTCTGGTCGCGGGCGGCGTTCCGCGCCAAAGTGAAGACGCCGTTCGAGCTCGTGGCTTCCACAACGCGCGCGCTGGGCGCGGACGTGGACCAGCCGTTGCAACTCGCGCAGTGGGTTGCGCGCATCGGTGAACCGCTGTATCAGTGCCTGCCGCCCAACGGCTATTCGGACAAGGCGGTCACGTGGGTCAGCACCGGTGCGCTCTTGAATCGCGTGAATTTTGCGGTCGCTCTGACTAGCAACAAGGTGCGCGGCGCGCAAGTGGACATCAACTCCCTGGTGGGCGCGGACGTTCGGGCGAACCCTCAATTGGCGCTCGATCGGGTCGAGATGGAGTTCCTCGCAGGGCAAGTTTCCGACTCGACCCGCGCGACGCTGGAAAAGGAAATGGTGGAACCACGAATCCTGGGCGCGAAGCTTGACGATCCCGTGACCCAGGTGAACGTGGGACTGATTACCGGCCTGGTACTGGGCTCGCCGGAATTTCAAAAGCGGTAACTTTGCCCGCCGTTCCCTAAATTAACTTGAGGGTCGCGATCCTGGTAGGACAGTCCGCCCCGGCGGACTGTCCTACCAGGGGTCCGCAGAATTCCGGCACCCGCTCCGTAAATAGCTCTGCTAGAATCCGGTGCATGCTGATTTCGTCGTTTCCCGGACCCGTGCGCTGAGATTCCAATTCGCAGACGAGAGGATGGTGACCCAGTATGGCGAACCAGAAACCGCAGAATTTAAAGAATCACGTCCGCCTTGTGCCGCTTTTTCACATGTTCGTCCTTCCGGTGTTCCTCATCAATCTAGTCGGGTCAATCGTTCATCTAGTAAGAGCAGGCATTTCGTATGGGTCCGTTCTCGGTGTCTTGATGGCCTTGGCGTTTTTTGTGCTCGCGTTCTTCGCGCGTGTTTTTGCGCTGACAGTGCAGGATCGAGTCATTCGCCTCGAAATGCGGCAGCGCCTTGCCGAAGTCTTGCCGGTGGATCTCCGGCCGCGCATCCCGGAGTTCAACGTTGCGCAACTGGTTTCCTTGCGCTTTGCGAGCGACGCGGAGCTTCCGGCCCTGGCGCGCAAAGTTCTGGACGAAAAGCTCGACAATCGCAAGGCCATCAAGCAATTGATTAAGGATTGGCAGGGGGATTATCTCAGGGCTTAGTAGCGCAGACTCAAAGACAGTCTTGGTTCGTCGGACAAAAACCCACAGGCTGAAGCCTGCGCTACTTATTACTTCGCCTGCGAATTTTCGGCGAAGCACCAGTGCACGAAATCCTTGCCGTAGCGATTGGTGACGGACTCAGGAATATCTTTCTCCTGGAGCTGCTCGAATTCGAAGTTGATTTCGCCGTTGGGCTGCACGGTACCGAGCAGCGAGCCGTACACGTTGACTAGAGCCCCGTGCGCATCGGAAGAGTTTGGCGGCAGCGGATAGCGCACGGCTCCGGCCGTGCCCACGATCCATCCGGGTAGAACGCCGCCGTGCTGCTTCCAATACTCCGTGTTGAAAATTCCGTCCATGTAAAAGTGCGAGTGGCTCGCGAGCACGTAGACATGCTTGTGCGCTTCGTCCCGGGCGCGCAACAGATCGGCATAAACGCGGCGCCCGCTTTCGGTCCCCGTGGGCGACTCGTTCATGCTGTGTCCCGCGGAAATGCTTTCAGGAAGCGCCTTATGCATTCCGGTCACAATCGTAGTAACGGCCGGATCGGCGAGGTCCTTGGAAAGTGTGCGCTCGAACCAGCTCAATTGAGCGTCGTCAAATTGATCGGCCGTCGCGCTGTCCAGGTAGTAGAACGAGACGCCGCGGTCGATCCAATGGAAGTAAGTCTTCATGCGGTAGTCGTTGGGATCGTCCTTCAGCCGCTGGGCGCGCAAGACCGGCGAATCGAGCCAATCCGCAAATTGCAGCAGGAAATCCTCGCGGGTTTTAAGGGGAGGAATGGTCTCGTGATTCCCGATGCCCAGAAAAAACGGTATGGAACCGAACGGCTTGATCTGGCTTTCGATGTAGTCGGGCCATTCGATAGTTTCGTATCCCGCGACGTCGAGCGGCTTGGCGATGCGGTCGGGCTGGTGCGCGATATCTTCATCGACACCGGAGGTCCGGCGCAGGTCGCCGAGGTGCCAGTAAAACGCGGCCTGATTCTTCCTTGCCGTTTCCGCAATCCCGGGCATCACGACGTCGCCGCAGTTGCGGGAGTCGCCCGAAGCCAGGAAACGCCACGCTTCAGTGGCCGGTTGTTGCGCGCTCGCAGTCTGCGGCGTCGACACAAGTCCAATAGCTAACGCGATCGCAAACAATACACTGCGATTTCTCATCATTCCCATCCTATGTCTCACCAGGTGGTGCTACTGGAACGTCATTCAGCAGCACAGTACCAGGATAAGATTACACCTGTCACATTCGATTTCTTGTTACAGATTGATGACTTGTGGCGCCGGGTCTCGCCGGCGGCTTTTCTATTATCGCAGCGCGACACAAAATCGCCGGCGGGACGCCGGCGCTACCAAAACCCAATCTCCCGCAACCCAGCAGCAGCTTATGGAAAGCCATCTATTTTTTGTGCGCGGGGAGTGAGTCTGAAGCCTCATTCGTCTCCGGGGATTTCCGTATGCGGTAAACCTCGAGTGCGCCTGAAGAGTAGATTCGCTCGCCGATTCCTGCGAGGGGCGCGGAAAATCGGGGCACATCGTATGCCCAGACGTAATCGTAATCATTCTGGACCTGCCGCCAATCCGGAGGGTCCTCGTACACGAGATTCCAGAATCCGTCTGGCGTGTAGGATTCGTGGATGATCCGCATGGGCGTCTCGCCGGGGGCGTCCATCAGGTACGGGGAAAACCAACCATGGCGGATCACTCCGTAAGCCCAGAAATGCGTGAAGGGGCGCTCGATGGGGTCTTCGTCTCCTTCCACGATGGGCAGCACGAGCGCGCCGCGCGGCACGGCATCGAATGAGCGCGCAAGACCAGCCAGTTCAGGCTGCACTTCCTCAAAATGCAGAGTCACGCTCACGGTACGCGCAGCGAATAGCAAAATCGGAATCGCGACGAACGTTTTTGCGCGCCGGCCCACACGCGCCGTGGCAAGGATCGCGACAAACAAAAAAGGCAATACGCGAATGTCGAGGTCCGAACCTTCCCCCCACATCCAGGGAATCACCCAGAACAGCGCAAAGAGAAACGCGGCGATCGCTATCCATTTTTTGTCCCAGCGAAATTCGGGATTGCGCCACCACGCCGCCAAAAACCATATCGCCAGCGCCGCCAGCGAAATCCAATCCAGCCAGGGCCAATACCCGTGCAGGATTATGCCGAGCGAGTCCAGCTTGTCTTCCCATCCGTGAAAGACAATTTTGCCCGCGTTCAGCCCCACGCGCGAGGAGTGCAAATAGAAGGCCAAGCCTGGCAATGCCAACGCGCCACTCCATAACCAGTCACGGACTGGACGCCGCGAAAGCAAAAGGTACGCTACAACAATCAACCCTGAAATTCCGAAACCCAGAAGGTGCGTGAAATATAGCGTTGTGAACGCCGCGAGTGCCGCAATCCACCGCCCTGTTCCCAGCATCGCGAGCCATCGCAGCCATAACCCCAGAGCGAGAAATCCCACCGCAAGGCTCAAATCGAAATTCAGAAACCCTTCCAGAAAAAAAACATTGTATGCGATCAGCAGTGACCACAATGAAGCCAGTTCCGCTTCCGGCTGCGCCTGGCGAAGAAAAAACCATACTGCGCCGGGAAGCGCGAGGGCGCAAAGACTTAGGAACAAGCGCCCCGCGGTCTCAATGGGAAACAGCCGCCCCAGCACGGCGAGCGACGCGTCCATCCCCAGATAGGGATACGCGCCCCAATCGGCCCGGTAAAACTGTTGGAATGAAAAATGCGAATCGTTCAGATGCGCAAGCACAAACGCGCGCGCCAGATGATTGGGATAATCGAGCAGAGGAGGGAACGCGGCGATCCAGATCGGCGCGAGGAGCATCGCGGCCAGAATCAACACACCGGTCAAACGAAAAACCGTGGACGCGGAAACCGAATGCGCCGGTATGGCTTCCGCTGCGTCCATTTCTCTCACCTACCGGACAATCCAAATCAACGGCAGCAGGCCCAGCGCCGTCAGCCCGAGCATCAGGATCAGGCTCTGTCTGCCTGTCTTGGGATCGGCGAGCACAAGCGCGATAAATGCCTTGGCAAAATTATTGCTTGCCGCCGCGATGATGACTCCCGCCACAGCGAGAGCCATGGGAGTCATTTTTCCCGCGGTTTGCGTGAGACCCATGATGAACGGGTCCACGGGGGCGAGGCCGGAAATCAAAGCCATCCCGTAAATTCCACCGTTGCCCAGATGGATCAGCGCAAAATTGGTAGCCACCAGCACTACCAGGAACACCAGCCCCAACAAAAACGCGGAGCTCAGTTCCAGCGGATTTTTTGTGGAATACCCCGATTTCGTTTCCGTCGTGGGCACGTCGGACAAGGTGGACCACGCCCATCCAACCGCTACGCCAACGGCTCCTAGGATTAGAAAAGGAACCAGCAGGCGATCCATGAGCTGGAGATTAAAAAAACCGATCAGGGCAAGAAAACGGAAGTACATCACACCAGACGCGATCAGGATGCCGCCCGCAAAGGTGTGCGGAGCCGCAGCCTTCTTGGCTTCTTTTGCCATGACCACGGTCGTGAACGTCGACGAATACAGTCCTCCGAGCAGCGCCGAGAGCCTCACGCCGCCTTTTCCCTGCGACAGTTTCTCCAGCAGATAGCTTCCGTAGGACACGCCACTGATCGCCACGACGACCAGCCACGATTTAAACGGATTCACGGCGAACGGGCCGTAATCCTTGTTCGGCACGACCGGCAGAATGACGAAGGTCAGCAGGAGAAATTTCGTAAACGTCAGAATCTCAACGGCCGGGATTTTCGTCGTCAGGTTCTCGAGAAATTCTTTCAACTCGAGCAGCAGCATGCTGACCACGGCGATCGTGGTGGCGATCCACAATTGATCGCGCGACACGAGCGCGCCGATCACGTACGTGACC